>FWPU01000540.1_pt1 | contig 122501 bp, 108 predicted proteins | sample 2228361 | NCBI WGS metagenome assembly FWPU01 (sample SAMEA103939777, study PRJEB20133) | metagenome | reverse complement strand
GAACGAAGTTCGCGGAGGCGTCATTACGCAAGTGTTGTATAGCATCGGCATTGCAGCGGAAACAGGCTTAGACAGCGTTTCCAGAGCCGTTGGTGAAACCGCAGAGGCGGCAAAGAAAACCACCGAAACGATTTCAGGCGGCATCACGCGCTCGATTGAAAAGGTAACAGATTCGCTGACGGGAAAAAAGTGAACGTGTCAAAGACAAGTGAAGCATCAAGGCGATTCAACACGAGTCGCCTTGACTATTTTTGAACCCAAGGCGCATTCTTCAAAAGTTACTTCAAGCAACGACGCATGACAAACGACAAATCGCTTTCGCACCTTGATTCCAAAGGCAATCCGACAATGGTCAATGTCGGAGAAAAGCCCATCACGCGCCGACTGGCAAGAGCTAAAGCCGTCGTAACACTCGGCGAAGAAATTTTGTCGCACTTGCAGAACGGAGAACTTCAAACGAAAAAAGGCGCAGTATTTCAAACGGCGATTATCGCAGGCATCATGGCGGCGAAGAAAACCGGCGAATTGATTCCCTTATGCCATCCGCTTGGTTTAGAAGATTGTCAAATCACGATTACGCCGATTTCCAAAAGCGATATTGCGATTGAATGCACCGCCGAACTCCACGGCAAAACCGGCGTTGAAATGGAAGCCCTCACCGGCGCGACGCTCGCCGCCCTCACCATTTACGACATGTGCAAAGCCTTCTCGCATGACATCGTCATCAAAGAAATCAAACTTATCGAGAAACGCGGCGGAAAATCCGATTTCAAACGAGAAAACTAACTTGTGCCAATTCTTTCACGAATCACCATCTACCCGATTAAATCGCTCGACGGCGTTTCGGTTCAATCAGCGCACATCACAAGCGGCGGAGCGTTAGCGCACGACCGCGAATACGCACTCTTCGATAAAGAAGGAAACGTCGTCAATGCCAAGCGCACCGCGAAAATTCATCTTCTTCGGGCAACTTTTGATGAAGACTTGAAATTCGTTACGCTCTCGGCGCAAGGCGAAACAGCAACATTTGAACTCGGCGATTCAAAGTTGGAAGCGTGGGTTTCAGAGTTTTTCGGCTTTCGCATTACGGTGAAGCGCAACAGAGAAACAGGGTTTCCTGACGACCTGAACGCTCCCGGTCCGACGCTCGTCAGCGAAGCAACCTACCGCGAAGTGGCGAGTTGGTTTAGCGGAATCTCTATCGAGGAACTTCGGCAACGCTTTCGGGCGAACCTTGAAGTTTCGGAGTGCGAGCCGTTTTGGGAAGATAGACTTTGCGACGAGCCGCCGCGCACCGTCTTGTTTCAGTTGGGCGAAGTAAAGTTTGAAGGGGTCAATCCATGTTCGCGATGCGTTGTGCCGACACGCCATCCTTTGACGGCGGAGCAGACGCCGAAATTTCAAAAGCACTTTTCTGAACGGCGCAACGCCACGTTGCCTGCGTGGGCTGTGCCCGAAGCCTTCGCGCATTTTTACAAACTTTCCGTCAACACGCGCATTGCTGCACACCAATCAGGCAAATTTATTCGCGTCGGAGACGCTCTCCAATGCTAACGGTGATGTGCAAGAGAATCGCTAAATTCAAATCAAACACAAATCAAACATAAAATCAGCAATCAGATGCAAAGCACCTATCGAGTAAAAACAAACGAAGAGAAGGGATTGCAAAACGATGATGCCGAGCGAAAAAGGAATCCAAAGAAGTTGAGAGCTAAGAACAGACCGTTGCGCTGAAAACCCTCATTCTCAATGTTTCATTCTCAACTATCAATTAAACACATTCACCTTGACCGAAGCCGAACTACATGCACTCCTTGAAAAAATCCCCGCGCTCAAACGAGAGATTGAGAAGGTCATTATTGGGCAGAGCGAGGTGCTCGATGAATTGCTCATTGCCTTCATTGCGGGCGGACACGCGCTTTTGGAAGGCGTGCCCGGATTGGCAAAAACGCTGATGGTTCGCTCGTTGGCAAACGCCGTCTCGCTTTCGTTCCGACGCATTCAATTCACGCCCGACCTGATGCCCTCCGACATACTCGGCACGGAAGTTTTGGAAGAAGACCGCGCAAGCGGCAAACGATTTTTCAAGTTTAATCGCGGACCGATTTTCGCGAACATCGTGCTTGCCGATGAAATCAACCGCACGCCACCGAAAACCCAATCCGCTTTGCTTGAAGCGATGCAGGAGTTTTCCGTAACGCAAGCGGGCAATACTTATCCGCTCGAAAAGCCGTTCTTCGTATTGGCAACGCAAAACCCGATTGAGCAAGCGGGCACGTATCCATTGCCCGAAGCACAACTCGACCGATTTATGCTCTACATCAAACTTGACTATCCCAGCGAGGAAGCGGAACTGAACGTGCTGTTGCAAACGACGGGAACGGCGTTAGCACAAATTACGCCGGTGCTTTCAGGCGAAGAACTGCTCGCGATTCAACGGCTCGTGCGCGAAGTCGTCATCAGTGCTGACTTGCTAAGAAGCGTGAATTTACTTGTTCGAGAAACGAGACCGCAAACTACGACGCAAGCGTTTATCAAAGAAAATGTGGAGTGGGGCGCAGGCACGCGCGCCGCGCAAGCCTTGATTTTATCGGCGAAAGCGCGTGCGTTGATGCAAGGTCGCTTTTCGGTATTGCCCGACGACATTAAGCGAATGGCGGTTGCGGTATTGCGTCATCGCATTTTGCTCAACTTCAAAGCGCAAGCCGAAAAACTCACGTCCGATACTGTGATTCAGCAATTGCTTTCTCACTGGCACTATTGAGAAAAAAATTGAACCCACTTGAATTTTTTGACTTGCAGTTTCTTCTGAAAGTCATATATTCGCGGGTCAAAACAGCACAATCAAAACAGCACAATTCAGTGGAGAGGTGGCCGAGTGGCTTAAGGCGTCGGTTTGCTAAACCGATGTAGTATCGTAAGGTGCTACCGGGGGTTCGAATCCCCCCTTCTCCGCAAAAAGCAACAAAGCAAACAATATGCAGAATCGGGTGCAATGAACGCACTCGTCGCCCCGAATCATTCCTGTTTCTCAAATGGCAAAGAAGCAAGGTCAATCAACCAAAATAGCGACTGCCCCCAAATCTTCGCGTAAAGTGCCTTCCACCAAAAAATCCAAAAAGCGATTTACACCGTCGGAAGACGACCTCGACGAAAAACTGCTTGATGATACACTTGACCAAAGTTCTGACGACGAACTCAAATCCGAAGACGAAACCATAGAAGAACTACCCAAAGAAATCGAGGAAGAAATCAAAGAAGTCGAGGCGAAACTTTTGAAGGAAGATAAGCCCATCTCGCGAGAAGAAGACTACAAACTCATCGATGATATTCGCGGAGGCGACATGCGCGCTCGCGACAATGCCTACAAACGCCTGCTCTCCAAATACCGCAATCAGATTTACAGCCTCATTCTCAAAATCGTTCATAACAGCGAAGAAGTTGAAGACCTTGTGCAAGAATCCTTCTCGAAAGCCTTCAACTCGATTGCAAACTTCAACAAAGAATACGCCTTCTCGACTTGGCTTTACCGGATTGCGACAAACAGTAGCATCGACTACCTGCGCAAGCGTCGCTTAAAGACGTTCTCGATTGACAATCCGATTAAGAGCAAGGACGACGAATACTACATTGAAATTCCCGACTCGCGTGAAGAGCCGAGAAAGAACATCATGCAGTCGCAGCGCGACCAAGTTGTTCGCGAAGCCATCGCGCAATTGCCACCGAAATATCGCGTGGTGATTGAAATGAGGCATTTGCAAGAACTGGCTTACGAAGAAATTGCATCTGAATTGAGGTTACCGCTCGGCACGGTCAAAGCACATATTTTCCGCGCTCGCGAAATGCTCTACAAAATGCTTCGCGACAAAATCCGAGCGTATTAAGATTTTTTTGCAAGAGATTTTGGAAACAAAATCCGCGACTGCTATATTTGCAATCCTTTTTTGAAGGGTTTGTTCTTTCAAGGTTATGTAAAGTGGAGCTGTAGCTCAGTCGGTTAGAGCGCCTGCCTGTCACGCAGGAGGTCGCGGGTTCGAGCCCCGTCAGCTCCGCCAGATTTTTAGACGCTTGACGCAATTCCGCCCTGCAACCGTTAAAGTGGTTTCCGACACTATTGTTTTTATGCCTTCCGATAAATCCCAAATACATTTTCACGCCGCCGAGACTCACTTCCAAGCAGGACGCTTCAATGAAGCCCAGTCCGAATATGAACAATCGCTTTCAGACAGTCCCGATTTTGTTGAAGCCTTGATTGGGTTGGGGTGCGTGCATCTCAACAAAGGCAAGTTGAAAGAAGCAGAAGCCTGCTTGGAAAAAGCCGTAACGCTCGCCCCTGAAAACGCGCTTGCGTATTTTTATTTGGGAAACGTCTATGACGATAGCGGCAAAAATCAACTTGCGCTTCAAGCGGTTGAAAAAGCCATCGCCTTAAAGCCCGACCTTGCCGAAGCGTATCTCGCCTTGGGGTTCATTCATTATCGAATGGGCAATCGTGCCAAAGTATCGGAACTGTATGAAACGCTGTTGAGAATTGATAGTACGCTTGCCAAGCAACTTCAACCGTTAATTGAGCTATGAAAATCCTTGTTGCCGCTACGATGCTGGCTTGCACACTTTTCGGATGCACGCCGAACCAAACTGCCAAAGAAGATATACGAAACCTTCGCGCTCTTCTCAATCTGCAACCGAATAATGCAAAAGCCTATTTCAAATTGGGACTGGCGTATTTGTCGGAAAAGCAATACGAGGAAGCCCTTGCCGCGCTTCAAAAAGCCGTCGATCTTAACCCTAACGACACGGCAGCGCAGGCGATTCTGGGCATCACGAATTTTGAAATGAAACGCTACAAAGAAGCCTTGCCGGCTTTTCAAAAGCTCACTGAACTTGCGCCCAACAATCACGAAGCCTTCTTCAACTTGGGCAACGTGTATATGAACCTCAAACAATTCGAATCGGCAATTCCCGCCTACAAAAAAGCGATTGAACTGCGCAAAGAGTATGTCGAGGCAGAATACAGTCTGGGCGTGGCTTACTACGAACTGGGCAAAACAGATTCAGCGCGAATTCAATACGAGCGAATTAAAGACAAGAACAACTTCATGGCAGGCTCTCTGCTCAGGAAAATTGAAAAACGCAATTAACACAAAACCATAAAACACAATGTTCAAAATTGCAGTCGTCGGCACGGGCTATGTCGGATTGGTGGCGGGCACGTGCTTTGCTGAAACAGGAAACAATGTCATTTGCGTCGATGTCGTTGAAGAAAAAGTGAAGAAACTTTCAAGCGGCGTGATTACGATTTTTGAGCCGGGATTAGAAATGCTCTTCAAACGCAATTTGCGCGAAGGAAGATTGCATTTCACAACTGACTTAAAACGAGCGGTTGAGGAATCCGAATTTATTTTTCTGGCGTTGCCAACGCCGCCCGGAGAAGATGGCTCGGCGGATTTGAAATACGTGCTCGGTGCGGCAAAAGAGATTGGTAAACTGCTCAACGGCTACAAAATCATCGTCGACAAAAGCACCGTGCCAGTTGGAACGGCGGAAAAAGTGCGCGCCGCGATTGCTGAAAACACTAAACATGAATTTGACGTGGTGAGCAATCCAGAATTTCTGCGCGAAGGCGTGGCAGTCGATGACTTCTTGAAACCAGAGCGTGTTGTTATCGGCAGTTCATCGCCAAAAGCCATTGAACTGATGAAGCAACTTTATGAGCCGTTTGTTCGTCAAGGCAACCCGATTTTAGTGATGGACGAGCGAAGCGCGGAACTGACCAAATACGCCGCCAACGCCATGCTCGCGCTTAAAATCTCCTTCATGAACGAAATCGCCAATATCTGCGAAAGAGTCGGGGCAAACGTCGATATGGTGCGGCGCGGCATTGGCACGGATTCTCGCATCGGCAAACAGTTTCTTTATTCCGGCGTTGGCTACGGCGGAAGTTGTTTTCCAAAAGACGTTCAAGCTCTCATCAAAACATCGCAAGAACATTACTACGATTTCAAGATTTTGAAAGCCGTTGAAGCCGTTAATCATGCCCAAAAGCAAGTGCTGATTCAAAAATTGGAAAACTACTTTGGCGGAAGCGAAAACTTGAAAGGAAAGCGATTCACGCTTTGGGGCTTGTCGTTTAAGCCGAACACCGACGACATTCGCGAAGCCCCCTCGCTCGTCGTGATTGAAGAACTGCTCAAACGCGGAGCCAGCGTTGCCGCCTTCGACCCCGAAGCCATCGAGAACGTGCGCAAACTTTACGACGGAAAAATCACCTTCGTGGCTTCGCAATACGACGCGCTCGTCGACTCCGACGCGCTCATCATCGTTACTGAATGGAACGAGTTCCGCAATCCTGACTTCGAGAAAATGAAGCGAACACTCAAACAGCCTTTGGTGTTCGATGGTCGAAATGTCTATGACATTGAAAAAATGAGGCAACTCGGATTTAAGTATTTCAGCATTGGCAGACCCGCGGTTACTTAATTGACAAAAAACATGACGGTCAAGGTTCAACTCTTCGCCATTGGGCGCGAAATCGTCGGCAGTTCTGAACTCTTGCTTACGCTTAGCGAGGGCGCAACGGCGCAAACCGTCATTGATATGCTCAAAGAGCGGTATCCGAAATTTCAAACCGTCAAAACGCTGGTGGTCGCTATCGGCACGGACTACGCCGACCCGCAAACCAAATTACGCGACGGCGACGAACTCGCCCTGATTCCGCCCGTGAGCGGCGGATAACCAAAACTTGAACGATATGATTACCATTTCAGACAAGCCACTTGATATTCAAGCCGTTATTGAAGCGGTGCAGACGGAATCGGCAGGCGCAATCAACGTCTTCATCGGAACGGTGCGCAATCAAACTGCGCAAAAACAAGTCGTTGGATTGGATTACGAAGCCTTTGAAGCGATGGCACTCAAAAAGATGCAGGAAATTGCAGACGAAGCAAAGGCAAAATTTCCCGTGCTATCCGTAGCGGTGGCGCACCGCGTTGGCAAGTTGAAACTCGGTGAAATCGCCGTTGTGATTGCCGTGGCAACGCCACATCGAGCGGAATCTTTCGCCGCGTGCAAGTTCATCATCGATACGCTTAAAGAAACCGTGCCAATTTGGAAAAAAGAAATTTTTGAAGACGGCGAAGTGTGGGTGTCGGCGCATGCTTGAGGCTCTCGAGGTCGGTCTTATTTTGGAAGGCGACGAAAATACACCCAACCCGCTTCAATTTTTAAGACTTCCAAGTTCGGATGTTTGAGAAACTCGTCGGCGCGCGTGATTTTGGAGACGAAGTAAGCGGGCTTATCGATGTCGCCGTTCAAGAGCCAATCGAGGTCGGAAGCGCGAGGGTTCGTCGGCGGTTTCTTGCGGAAGTAAAAAAGATGGGCGTAACTCTTGTAGCCGAGCGTTTCTACGTAGCAATCTTCGTTTTGCAGTTGTTCAAAAAATCCCACGGGTCCGCCTTGCACATATTGGTCAATCTTCGGGACGATAGCCAGCGTGAAAAGGTGCATTGTGAGCGCAGTCGAGAAAAAGAGCGTTGCGAATCCTGCTTGAAACTGCTTGCGAAAGAGGAGCACCGTTGCAACAACAAGCAAAACGAAATACAGAGTGCCAATTAAGAACTCGTAGCCAGACCATTTGACATCAGCCTTCAAAATTTCAACCGCGAGACGGTCTTTTTTCACCAGTTCAGCAAGCCAGCCGTATTCAACCGCAAGCGGAAACCACGCCAGAAGTCCCGCCACCACAATCCCGAAAAGCAAGCAAAGCACACTCGTAACATTCGTCCACTTTTCTTCGCCGCGAATGACGCGATAGGCGTAGTGCGCCGCAAGGTAAGTGATGCCAAAGTAGCAGAGCGAAGAGTAATGCACGATTTTCGTTTTTGAAATCGAGAACACGATGAACGGCACGAAGAAGAATATCGTCATCAAGAGTTTGAACGCGCGCTGTGGTGCGCTGTCCAAATTATCTTTGCGAATCGAGGCAAGCGCAAGGAACGACGACGGAAAAACCCCGAGCAACAAAACAAAAAAGTGATAATAAAACGGCTGTTCGTGCCCGGCGATGTTCTGCGTGTAAATGCCCGCTTGATAAATGAGGAACTCGCGAATAAACCACAACCCGTTGTTGAGTACTTCATAGCCATACCAAAGCGTAGAAACCAAAAAGGCAATCACTACATAAATCGCGCCCTCCGAAAAGGTTACGATGAGTTTTTTCGTCTTCACAAGTGCAATCACGCCAAAGACAATCGCAACCAGTGAGCAAATTAAAAACGCCACAGGACCTTTGGTCAAAATGCCAAGCCCGATGAACAATCCCGAAAGTGTAAAAAGCCGAAATCGCTCTTGCCGAAATCGCTTTTGTTTATCAGCGTCTATGGGAAGTGAGGTTGCGCGGAAGATGTAGTAAATCCCAAGAAAAATGAAGAGGTTGAACCATGGGTCGATGATGCCGCTTTTGAAATAAAAGTGCGGAAGAAACGAACCGAAATACGCCGTCGCCCAAATGAGTCCGAATTTTTCGTCGTGAATTTCTTTGCCAATACGAAAGAGAAGCAGAAGCGTGATGATGCCGCAAATGGCGTTTGGAAATCGCGCCGCAAATTCGTTGATGCCGAAAAGGTGCATAGAGGCGGCTTGCATCCAGAAAAAGAGCGGCGGCTTTTCCCAAAACGGTTGAAAGTTGACTTGCACGCGACTGTAATTGCCCGTAACTATCATCTCGCGCGCAGATTCGGCGAAATTCACTTCGTCCCAATCAAACAGCCGCGTAAAGCCGAGAAACGGAATGAAAGTGAGCGCGGCAATGAAAATAATCCAAACCGTGATGCGTGTTGTTTGATTCATCGTTTACTCCGTGATAACGGTGATTTCCATGCTGGTTGGTGTTGAGCCTTCAACGTCTTCTTCGCTGGCTTCAACCGTGAAAACATTTTGCCCTTTTTGCAAAGGCACTTCCAAGCGATTGCCGAATCCAAGCACTTGTTTGCCTTTCGTCCACTTGTAAATCACCTTGTTGGAGTCGGGACGATTGACTTTGGGGGCGGAAAGAATCACGGTTGGATTGGCAGGATTCCAAACCAGCGTGATAGGCTTCGGCTGTTCAACAAACTTCAAACTTTCCCAAACGGTAAGCTCATGCGTCTCCGTTTTCAAAATTGCCTCGCGCGGTTTCCAGCCTAATGTGAGCGTTTGCTTTCCGAGCGTTTTGGCTTGAAAGGTCGGCATAATCGTATTGGCGGAAACAAAGCCGATGGAATTGGTCTCGAAGAGTTTTTGCATCTCGATCGATGTGCCTTGTATGATGTGCTTTGAAAGCGAAGATGGGAAAGGCGGCGGCGGCACAACTTGAATTTCTTTGATGACCGAATCGCGTGAGTTGAAAAGCGAGCGTCGGTCGTCGGCGTTCAGTTGAATGACATGTCGCCCTGAGAGAAGTCTGATGGTGTCGGCACTGTAGGGCTGTCCGTCAATAAGCCATGAAAAGCGAAGCGTATCGCCGTCGGCGTCTTGATATGGCTTTGGCACAAGTGAAATCAATTCATTTTCATAGATGGGTTCAGGAAGTACGATTTCGGGTTTCGGCGCGCTGTTCGCAAAAACATTGAAGGCGCGCGAGGCGGTGTTGGTGCGGGTCGGCGAATCATCAGTGATGGAAACATCAATGCGATGGTTGCCCGAAGTGGCAAAGACGTGTGCGGTTTTGGGCGTTGTGCCAATTGGCGTGCCATCGGCTTTCCATTCATACTTGACAGGAATGCCGTCGGGGTCGGAAGAGCCAGAGGCATCAAGCAAGAATCGTTCACCAACGGCGACGGCTTTCGGAACGGAAGATACTAAAACGGGCGGGGCATTAACGCGAATAAAGTGCGTTGTGCTTGCCGATTTGCACGAGGCTTTTGAATCGGTCGTGATGGAAAGCGTAACGGGATAAACGCCGGGCTTTTGGAAAATATGCGTGGTTCTCGCGCCGCTTCGTGCGATGGAAAGGCTATCGCCTTGCTTCAAGGTATCGCCCTCAATTTGCCAACTGTAAGAAACGATGTTATCGCTCGCGCTTGAAACAGACGCATCAAGAAGAACGGTGTCGCCAGCGGCAACCCAACCTTGATAATTGAATTCCGCAATCGGTCCCGAAACTACGCGCACAATCGCCGTCGATTGGCTCACATTGCTACACCTGCCGCGCTTGGCGACGCCGTCGGTGCCGACAACCGTTAAAGCAACGCTATACACCCCCGGCTTCGAGTAACTATGCTGAACTGTTTGTCCTAATGCGGTTTCGCCGTCGCCAAAATCCCACGCATAAGAGCCAATCGCGCCGACGGGATTCTTGCTACGGCTTCCATCAAACGTTAGCATTGCTTGAACGCAAACGGTTGTATCGGTGAATGATGGAATCGCAAGTGGAGAGCCGCCAATGAAAACGGGAATAATTGCAATCGTTGGCTCTTTGGAAAATCCATCATCGAGTTTGAGCACAACGCTGTATTGGCCGGGCTTTGTGTAAATGTGCGCAGGGTCGGTTTGGGTTGAAGTTGTGCCGTCGCCGAAATCCCAGAAGAATTTCAGCGCGTCGCCGTCGGGGTCGTAACTGCGCGAGCCGTTGAAGAGAATCGTTTGTCCCGTACATGCCTCAACGAGCGAATCCACAACAGCCACAGGCGGACGATTGATGAGGACTTTGACCGTTTCGCGGGTTTTGCTGTTCGATAAGCCTTGTCCGTCATCAACGGTGAGTGTGATGAAATGAACGCCGTCGCTGGGCGCGTCCCAAAAGCACGTCGCGTTGCGGTTCGTTGAGCCATCAGGAAAAAGCCATTCAAACGAAAGGGCTTGTTTATCAATGTCGTAACTCTTTGAGGCATTGAGCAAAACGCGGCGTGTGTTGGAGCGAATAACGGTTTCGGTTACAACAATCGGCGAACTGTTGATGAGCACTTGACCTTGCACGGATTGCTTGCTGTTTTCAAAGCCTTGACCGTCGTCAACCGTGAGCGTGAAAGGTTGAACGCCTGTGGTGGCAAATTGCTTTTTGACGATTGCGCCTTTTGCTGTGGAGCCGTCGGCAAATTGCCAAAGATAGGCTTTAATTTTTCCATCTTTATCCGAAGAGCGTGAGGCGTCGAAGGTGATGGGTTGATTGGGTGATGCAACCGAAGATGAAACTGACCACTTTGGCGTTGGGGCGAAATTGAGATGAATTTTTTTCGTCAAAATGCTTTGCGCTTCCTCGAAGCCTGAATCGTCTTGCACAAGCACTTTAAGCGTGTGGTCGCCCGATTCGCTGATGGTGATGGTGGCGGTATCGCCTTCGGCGACTTCGTTATCATTGACGAACCATTTGTAGCGAGCGATTTTTCCTTCGGGCGCAGTGCTTTGGCGTGCATCTAAAAAAATGGGCTTGTTAGGTTCGGCGAGTGCCGGCGCGGTGAAGCGAGCGGTCGGATAGCGGAAGAGACGAAACTCGTGTGTTGTTCGTTGAACGCTGTTGGTCTGGCGTCGTCCATCATCGACGGTGAGCGTAACGCTGTAGCGTCCGCTTCGTGGGAAGGTGTGTGTAACTTCAATGCCTTCGGCTTTAGTGCCGTCGCCGAAATCCCACAGGTAGCGCAAAGTGGCGTCGTCGCCGTCGGTGGTGGCGCGTGCAGAAAAGGTTTGGCGGGCAACGGTCGATTTTGAAACTGCCTCAATTTTGGGGACGGGCGGAAAGTTGATGTGAATGTCTCTTGAAAGGGATTGCGAAGAATTGGAGACGCCGTGTCCGTCATCGACGGTGAGCGTTACGGTGTAATCGCCGGGCTGTGCAAATTGAATCGTTGCGTCGCGCTCATCATAAGCCTGACCGTCTGAAATTGCCCATGAATACGAGAGGTTGCGATCGTCGGCGTCGGTTGAAGCGGCGGCGGAAAGGCGAATCGGGTCTCCCGGTGCGGCAAGTGAGGGCAAGGTAAATCGCGGAATCGGCGGCGCATTGACGCGATAACCCACAGACGTTTGATATGAAGAATTGGCAACGCCGGCAAAGTCGCTCACGCGAAGTGATGCGCGGTAAGAGCCATGTTGGTTGTGCAGAATCGTTACGGAGTCTTTGGTTATGTCGCTTGTAATGCCGCTTCCAGACCATTCGTAGCGCACCGAGTCGCCGTCGCTATCACGAACATTTTTCGCTTTGAAGATGACTTCTTCTTCGACGGCGAATTCCGGGAAGTAATCAATTTCGGTGTAAGGTGGTGCATTGACTTTAATAAATACCGTATCGGTCGAAGCGATACACGGCGAATTTGTTGCATCATCAAGAGCGCGCAGAACAATCTGGTATCGATTCGGCGTAGGGCTGGAAAAACGAAAACGTGACTGTGTGCCGCGAATCGCGCCGTCGATGAACCATTCGTAACGAAGTTTGTCGCCGTCGGGGTCAAAAGAGTTTTCAGCAGAAAGGGTTGCAAATTCATTGGGCGCGAGGACGGTGCGGTCGGTGCTGATTTTAGCGACGGGAGGCGCATTAAGGCGCACTGAAAAGGATTTGACCCAATACTTCGGAAAGTATTTGCCAATGGTTGGAATCCAAACTTCTGCGCTGTAAGTGCCGGGCTTGCCGAAGGCGAGGCGTGCCGTATCGCCCGTTGCGCGCTTTTCGCCGTCGGGCAGTTTGGCAAGCCACACAAGTGATGTGGAGAAACGTTGCGCTAAGACTTTATCGCTTAGGCTGAAGCGCACTTCGTCGCAGGCGTTGCCCGCCATTTGCACGATGGCGACGTTGGGAATCGATTGAATCGCCGAAACATTTGCGCGCAAGTTCCAAAGCACGGGCTCTTTGACGCCTGTAATGGTGAAGAAATTGTATTTGCGCGAGCGCGAAATCGAAAGTCCCCAATGGTTCGTCTCGCCTGAAATGACGGGCTTCCAGAACGATGCCGCTTCGGAAAGCGGTGCTGAATTTCCAAAATCATCTTTGAGCATAACGCTCGCGCCTTCTTCGCCTTCAACGGAAAGCATAGGCGGGGGCGCATCGTCAAAATACGGTAGAAGTTGAAGTTCTGAAGTCGTAGGAAGATTAATGATGCCAATTGATAAATCAATTGCAATCAATTCCCAGTATGGGCTTTGCACCGAAGGCTCATTCAGTTCAGTTACCGTTAGTTGAAAAGCATTGACATCATTGCCCGCGTCGGTGCGAACACGCACAATGTAGCCGAGTGAGTCCGGTTCAACTTGTGAAAAAAGTGTCCAACGCTTGCGATACGGCTCTTCGTCAAGAACCGATAGTGAGCGTATCGGTTGAGGTAGACTGCCTGTTTTGGGAATGAGCGTTTTTTGTGAAAGCGTGTAGAGGTCGGAAAAGCGCAAGAGTTCAAACGTCGTGCGCGTGTCAATTTTTCCATAAATCACATCGCCCGTTTTGGGTGAAATAGAGGCATCGAAGATTCGAATTGCCGCCGAGCGTGCGTCCGTAGTCGGCTTCACCCAATAGTCAAAATAATCGCGATTGATACCGCTGATGTTGTTGGAGGATTTGCCTGAAATACAGAGCGAAAACTCTTGTGCCTGCACAAGCGAAAAAAAACTGGTGCAGACAGAGAAAGCAAGAAAATGAATAGGTAGGTAAAGACGCTTCATTTTACAAAGTAGGTTCGGATTTGCGTTTGCTGTTTGGAATCTGGCGATTCAAACGAAACGGTTAAGGATTGATTGGCCAGAGGTTCAACGGCAATCGCCCAGTTGCCTTTGGCGTCAGCCGTTGCTGAGTAGGTTTTGTTTCCGTGCGTCAAAAGTAGCGATAAGTTCGGATACGCCGTGCCATAAACTTGAATCGGAACGCCATTGGAAATCAGCGTATCGCCAGAGAGGGAACAGTTCCAGCGCAGTTGGTTTAATCGGTCTATGCGAATTGGAACAATGCGCAGCGTAAGGATGCGACGATTTTTCGCCGCATCAAAGGCAGAGAGGGTGATGAACTGTTCCGACAAGTTTTCTAACAAGACCTTGAACTGAAATCGCCCATCAGGTGAAAGTGAAACGGGCTCTTGGTTTTTGAACAGTGTTGCATTAGGTTCGGTCTCGCCAGAAATGTCAAGCTCGGAAAGGGTGGTGTAGCGCACGAGCGTGTCGCCCGGTTGAACGAGAAAATCTTTGACGAAAATGAATGGTGGTTCAGTGTCTCGACTGCGCAAAATGCGATAGGTCGGGCTATCGGCACTGCGCAAGCCTAACTTGTCAATGGCTTGCAGGCGAACAAAACGCGTTTCATTAGGAATGTTTTGAAGTAAAAACGAAGGCGACGACGAGGTATAAGTCTGAACATTGAAGCTGAAATCAGGCTTAGAGCTCACTTCAATTTGATATTTGGTTGTGTTCGGAATCGGATTCCACTCAAGCAGTAAGGCGTCGCGAAAAATGACGGTATCGAGTGTAGCCCAGCGCATACGCGGTGCTGGGAGAAGTTCAACAGGTAAAGTTGGCTCTTTGCCTTTTAGCACCACCGTGCCTTGATTTTTTTTGAGCGTAATAGTCGCTTTGCCTGACCGCACTTCCATAGTGCCATCATAGTTTGCAATCCGTGTTGCATTCATTTCATTGACGTTTGCCCAAAATTTTCCTGACCGAACAATCGCTTCTGAACTTCCGGCACTCAATTTGAATGAACCCGATTCCTGTGCTTGTTTTGAGAGTTGAGAAAGCAGACTGCCTTTGACAATCGCGATATTGGCGTTGAGTGTGCGGTCGAGTTTATCAATGCGGGAAGCACGAATTGTAGCAATGGTTTGGGGAGAGAGAACAATTTGACTGCCATCAATGAAGACAAGAGAGCCTGTGCTATGATTTCCAGTTCGAATGCCATCGGACTCCGAGAAAAAGTCGCCTTCTTGAGCCTCTTGCCAAGAGCCGAGCAATCCTTTACGCTTATCGACCTGACCGGTTTTGGCGTGCAGTTTTGCCTCGACGGCTTCGGTGCGCTGTTCATCGACGCGTTTTGCCAGCAAGGGAAGAGAGAATAAAAAGGCTTCGCCTTGTTCAAGTGCAGTGGCAAGGTTGCCGTCGGCGACGGCTTTGTCGTGGGCTTGAAGGGCTTGGCTGGTTTTTGAAAATTCCTGTTCGGCTAAAATCGGCGCGCCGCGTTTGACCAATCGGCTTAATGTGCCGCGCTCGCGATTGACCTTTGCGCGAAGCGTGGCAAAAGTTCGAAGAATTTTCTGTGCAGACGGCGAAAGTGAAAATGCGTTGGAATTGGTTAGCCGCTCTGCCGACGCCACCACAATCTGCCATGCCGTTGAATCGCCGACAAGACGCTGTGAAACTTGCATTAACTCTCCCGCTTGGAATACATAACCGCCTCGAAGGGCTTGTGCGTAAAGCGTTGTGTTCAATGCAACAAACCAAACAATCAGCAGACTCAACTTCATAGTTAGGCGTTAACCGTCACAGGTTCGTTAAGGTGAATCGGCAAACTGACCGTAAAACGACAGCCGATTTGAGAATTCGATTCAAGCGAAATCGTGCCGCCATGCCGCGTTACAATTTCTTTGACATATGCTAAACCCAGCCCTGTGCCAATTTCTTTTTGAGATTTTGAGTTGGGAACACGATAGAACTTCGTGAAAAGCTTCGACTGCGCTTCGGGCGGAATGCCGTAGCCATAATCCGTGATGGAAAAAATCACTTGATGGTCGCGAGCATGAAGCTCGAGCTCAATCGTGCGGTTCGGATCGCCGTATTTAATCGCATTCGTCATCAAATTTTGAATGGCTTCCATCATTAAATCTTCGGAAGCGTAAATAATCGGAATCTGCTCGTCATGCGTGAAAGAAAATTGAACCGATTTCTTTTGAGCCTGCGCCTGAAGCGAATCCATAAGCAAACGAACAATGCGGACAAGATCGACAGGTGAGCGAACAATTTCTTGCCGTCCTGATTCCAAGCGCATCACATCTAAAAAGCGATTGACAAGTTTGAGCAAGCGATTGCCGCTCTCGTGAATCATGGTGATAAATTCTTTCTTGGATTTTTCGTCAAAGTCCATCGGTTGCAAGAGCAAATCGGAAAAGCCGATGACGCTATTGAGCGGCGAGCGAAGTTCATGAACGATGATGTTCATGGTCTCGGCTTTGATTTTTTCCAACTCGCGCTCTTGGGTGAGGTCGTGCAAAATGATAAATGAACCCATCAAAACGCCGTCTGAACTGTATAGTGCGACGGTTTGAACGCGGTAAGATTGCGTGGAGTCTTTGAAGCTGATTTCAAGTTCGCTTTGATAGCGTTCTGCCTCAAAATTGGCGACGGAGTCAACTTGCTTGCTCTTTTTGACGACTTTCACAAAGGGGTGTCGGAAAAATTCTTCACGTGTCGGTGCATGTTGAAATCCGAGTTCTTGGCACAGTTCAGCGAAGCGTTTGTTTTGAAAGGTGAATCGGTCGTCGCCGCCTGCAATGCCAATCATATCCTCGCTGTAAGTCATGAGCAGTTTATTCTTCCACTCCTCAAAAATGATTTTCTCTACGTTGAGTTTTTGATAGCGGTCGAGCGTCTGGCGCATAGAGTCAATCGTGAGCGAGAGCGTGCGCAGTTCGGGAAGCGAAGAGGACGGAATAGGCTTTGAGAAATCAAGCGACTGCATGGGTTTGACGGCGTCCACAAGCGTTTGAACGGGCTTTGTAACTTGCGCCGACGCCACCCAGCCGACGACAAAAACAATCAAAAACACGCTCAACATAAAGAGCACGGTAAACTTCATCAAGTTTGTCGCAGGTTGCAAAACCACATCTTCGGGAACACTGGCAACATAGTGAAGTCCAATCATGCTGAAAGAAGACGAGATGAAAAGCAGTCGGCTGTCTTCAAGCGTAATGGTTTTGACTTGTGAAAGCGAGGCAGACGATAAAGACCCGACCCACTTGAAGCCCGAAGTCGCCGCTAATACTGAAAGCGTATCGGTCTGCTCAAGAAGCAGTGCTAATTGTGTGCCTTCACCGAGCGGAAGCGAAAGCATAGCGCGTATCAAATCATTCGCGTCAAAATAGCACGTAAGCAGATACGCCTGCGCTTCAAGTGTCGTTTGCTGTTGCAACGCAAACACAACATTCAGAGAATCCAAACGGCAGAAGGCAAAGCGCACGGAACTATCTGCCTTAGTCGGAAGCCAATCGTTGTGTGAGATAGGATAATCTTGTGAAGGATAGTTGCTGTTCTGCGCCTCTAATTCGTCCCCGCTTTGAAGCGAAAGCACAGAAATGCGGATAAGATTGTAGTGCGTCTCGATTTGGTCTTTAAGGGCAAGCTCAAACTGATGAGGGCGCAGAGAAAAAAGTCTTGCCAAATACTTCGTTGTGCCAAGCCAACTTTGCAACTCCCGTTCCGCAGAGCGCACCGCATAATGCTGTTGCTCGCCCACAATCGTCAGTCGCTCGTCAATCAAGACTTGGTCATACTGCGGACGAACAACCACATAGACAATCGCAAGTGATGCGAAAAGCAAAAGGGAAGAGAGTGCGAAAAATCTTACCCTCAATGAGAAACGCGAGAGCAATCGTGAACTTATATTTTTTGCCACGCTGTAAGTGCTTGATTCTGAATGCAAATGCGTAATTCAGATGAGGACGCGCAAAATAAAGCAAACGAAGCGCGTTTGCAAACAGTTCTCAAACGAAAGTTCCGAATTGCCGTCAAACCATCAAATAAGCACCAATAAAAAAGGGCGGGTTTAGAACCCGCCCCACAATTCACCATCAACCCCTAATCTTCAACTTTCAACCTCCAACCTCTTACTTCACCAACATCATTTTCATCGTTTGCATGAACTCGCCGTTGCCAGCCGTCATGCGATAGAAGTAAGTGCCTGATGAAAGGTTGGTTGCATTGAATTGGACGGAGTAGCGTCCTGCAACTTTGTTTTCATTGACGAGCGTTTGAACTTTTTGACCAAGCACGTTGAAGACTTCAATCGTAACGCGACCGCTCTTCGCCACATCATATTGAATGAGCGTAGAGGGGTTGAACGGGTTCGGATAGTTCTGCGCGAGCGCGAACTGCTTCGGCGTGCCGCTTGGCGCATTGCCGATTGAAGACGTTTCAAACGTGGCGAAGCTCAGGGCATCGACTGCCATGTAATCAGAATTTGCGCCTTGCGGTCCACCTAAAACAATGAAGTAGCGAAGGGCGACGCGATAATTTGCGCCCGTCGGTATGCCATCGCTCACTCTGAAGGCAAGGCGTGTCCAAGTGTCGGGCACGCGGAAGTAAGCGATTTCATTGAACGATGAGACAGCAGTGTCGCCGGTCGGTGAGACCATGATTTTCAGCGAGTCGGGGAAGTTTGACTTGGTGCGTCGCGTGTAGAAAATCAGCGAGTCGACGGTGGTTGAACTGCCGCGTGTTTGCGCTGGAAGCACGAGCCAATCGTCAATTAAGCCGATGGTGGCTGAATTTGCGCCATTGAAGTTTGCAGCAACCGCGCGTCCGCCTTCAAACGGCGGGAAAACCGCAGGATTATGAACGAACCAAGGTCCGGCTGTGCCGCCGCCGTCGTTGTTAATCGTCAGCCAGCCCGACGGAACGATGAGGTTTGACGTTGCGCCGTTGAAGAACTGCGTGCTGTCGTTAAAGCCGGTGAAGAACTCCGCCGCCGATGGGAAGATGTAAATGTCGCCGGTCGTCGCGCTGTTGTTGCCTGTGTTTCCGTCGCCCGGTGCCGACGCCGTGCAAGTGATGCTGTAAATGCCTTCGCTCTCTGGAATCCAAGCGTTACTGCCTGTGAAAGTGAAGGTAGCCGTTTGACCCGGATTGAGCGCAGGACCGGCATTCACCGTAACAGGCGAGCCATTGTTAATGCTGAAACTGACGGGATAGCCAGCCGAAACGGGTTGCCCGCCGACGTTCTCAATTTCCATCGTAATCGGATACGGTGTTCCCGCTTTGACGTCGGTGGTCGGAAGAATCATTCTCACGACGCGCAAATCCGTTGCCGACGCTTCAAAAACTTCGACGCTATCGAGGTAAATGCGGAACTGGTCTAACTCCTTATACTGGAAGCCAATGTAAATATCCTGCGCTTCAAATTGAGAGAGATTGACCACATAGCGTTCAGGCGTTGTGCTCGGTGCGATACGCGCCACGACGTTGGTAAAGTTGGACGCGTTGCTCGGATTAGAACCGGCGGTCGAAACCCAAACAATGAGGCTATCGGCGTATATGTCGGATTGCTTTTTTGCCCAGAACGCTAAGCGCGATGCAGAGGAGACGGGCGTTTGTCGGGTAACGAGCCAATCATTATTGGCGAGCGAGGCGGATTCCCAGCGCACGGAGGCGGAAGCCGAACCAAAAATCGGCGCCGAGGTGAAGCGAATCCACTGTTGCGTGCCGCCATCGAGGTTGTAAGAAGACCAGCCAAGCGGCGGGAAGGTTGTGCCTTCGAAACCTTCGCTCCAAGTCGGCGTGGGTGTATCGACGAAGAAGGTAAAGCGCGCCGTGTCGTTGGCGGTATTGCCGTCGCCGGGAATTTGGGTATAGGCGGTAATTGTGTAGAACCCAACCGCAGTCGGCGTAAAGCGGAACTCGCCGTCAAACACTGCCGAAGCACTGTCTAACGGTGCAATCGGACCTGCAACCGTAACAGGACCAACAGGCGCGCCGCCATTAACCGAATAGAATACAGGCACACTCGATAGCGGCAGTGAGCCGAAGTTGAGCACATTTGCCGTAATCACAAGCGGCTGATTGAGTGCCGCAACAGTCGGAACACCCGTGATGGACGTTACGCCGCCATCGGTCGGTTGAACTTGGAAGACCTGAACGCTGTCAACCGTCAGGCGCAGTTGGTTGAGTTCTTTGTAGCGGAGCGCGATGTAAATCTCTTGTCCCGCCCAAGGCGCAAGCGAGAACTCGAACTTTTGAGCAGGCGCGGCAACAGGACGCACCGTTGCAATTTTTTCGGTGAAATCTGCAGGCTCAAAGCCCGTGGTTGAAACGCGAATTTCAACGCTGTCTGTGAATGTGCTGCTGCCGGTGGCGAAGAATGAGAATCGGCTATTGGCGGCGGCGGCGGTTTTGCGCGTAATCAGCCAATCGTCGTTAGCAAGCGTGCCGGGTTCCCAGCGCACGGAAGCAGAGCCTGCTCCGAAAATCACGCCTGCGGTTACACGCGACCACTCTTGCACGCCACCATCAACATTGAAGCGTCGCCAGCCTTCGGGCGGGAAGAGCGGATTGTCGAAGCCTTCGCTCCAAGTGGCGACTGCGTCTTCAACGAAGAAGTTAGCGGAAATCGTATCGTTGGCGGGATTTGCGTCGCCGCTCAAATTCACAAAGCCGCGAATAGCAAGTTGCCCGGCTTGCGCGGGTGTGAAAGGCGTCGTAAGCGTAACGGAGTCGGTTTGGTTTGTGCCAAGCGTGCCCGTGTAAGTTTGCGTTACGGGCGAGCCGTCCCCAGCAATGTAGCCAATCGTGAAGTTGCTTTGCGGCGTGCCAAGATTGCGGAATCGAACTTGCACTTGCGCGGGTTGATTCGGTGAAAGCGCACCGACCACGCGCACGCCCGTCGCCGCTAAATCCTTATCTGGCAATACATTCACCGCAACGGCGAGCGTATCGTTGGCGCGAACCGTATCGGCGGGAAGCGTAATCCAAGCCCGCACTTGACGCGCTCCTGTTTGCGGATTTGACCAAGTGAAAGTCACGCTATCAGACTGCCCAATCGCTAAGGGCGTGCTGAGCGTCGTCGTGTTTTGAACCGTGCCATCTAACTCCCAAGTAACTGTGTAACTTCCTGAAATCGCATTCAAGCCGACATTGCGGAATTTGACGACAAGGTTGGTTGGAATGGTCGCAATTGTCGTGCGCGGTTGAATATCCGTAACGGTCAAATCATTAGCCGCAGGTGGCGCAAGCGATTCGAGTTTGACATCGTCAATGTAGAGCCGGTCTTGGTCGGCAGGCGAGTTACAGTGGAAGGCAATGCGTAAGTTTCCGCTTTGCGGCGCGAGAAACTCCACTTGCCCCATAATCCAAGACGTATCTTGAATCGGCGGCGTGGTCGGCACAATTTCTTGAATAATCGACGCAACTGTGGTGTCCGTAGAAAGAACCACGCGGAAGGTTTCTGCGAAAGGATTGGTCGAGAAAAAGGCGGAGTGATAGTAGTAGGTCAAGCGGTAGTTGTTACCCGCAGTGGCTTGAAACGTCGGCGTGAAGAGGTAATCGTCGCCCGGCGTTGTGGCGTTGTCGTGCCATTGATACATCGCCGACTTTGTGCCGCCCGGTCGGCTTGGATTAGGCAGACGGTTCGTTTGCGTTTGCCAACGCCCAAAAAATGAAAGCGGCGTGCCGCCTGCATTTGAACCGTTTAAGTCTACGGCGACCCAGCCCGGCGGCAGTGCCGTCGTAAAGCCCGGATTCCCCGTAACCGGAACGCCTTCGAAAGTTTCTTCGAAAATCACGCTGTTGGAATTGGCGGTGTTTGGATAAGTCGGTTGGGCAAGTCGCGGATGCACGGGTGCGACATAATCCTTCGGTGCGGGTGTGTAGCGCGATTTGGACGCCGGCGTCTCCTTCGGTTTCGGTTTGAACGCACGGGCTTCGCGGGCTTTTTCGTCCATCGCTTTTTGTCGTTCTAAAGCCGCCTCGCGGTTTAAGCGTGCTTGTTCTTCTATTTCCTTGGCGGCGCGTGACTTCATCTTCTCGCGCGTCGTTGCAGCAGATTGAGAGCGTGCCTCTTGTGCAAAACTCGGCAGGCTCAACGCCAACGCCAGCACAAGCGCGGCAAGAAACGGCGCAGTGTGTCTTTGCAGTGTATTCATCATTTTTGTGTGTGAATTGATGATTGAAAAAATGAATCTGCCCGAAGTCAGATTCGGTGGAAAAAAAGCGGAATGAGAACAGGAAACTTTACGGGAAACTTTGAGCAGTAAAGTCGACGGGCGTAAGAAAAATTTCATCGCGGTTACTTTCAAACGGATTGTTCAGGTCTTCATTTGTTTGAAATCAATATAAAAAACCAGGTTTTGAAAGCAAATATCTTGACAAAATTTCATATCTCTCCTGTCTTCGCATCCTTTATCCGTTATGTCACAAGCATTCAACGCCCCGTTCAGGTTCAGTCGCTCGCGTCCCGTCTTGCTTGGCATCGGATAAGTTTCCCCTTTCTTTATCCACCCATAGTCCGCTCGCGTATTGTGCGTCGGGTGCGCCGCGTCGTTGAAATACAAGGCGTCTCTGTCCCCAAGTCCCGCCAAGGTCTGCTCCAACTTCTGCACAAACGCCCGTTGCGCTTCTTCATCGCACTTCTCCGACACCAACGAGGTCTTCTTATACTCAAACCCTAAGCGATGCAACAATGCCACTATCCCCTGAACCGTGTATTCTACCCCAAACGCGCTTTGAACATACGCCCGAACCTCCTGTGCCGTCGCATACAAATACACCTCCAACTCCGCTTCCAACGCCCGCTCTTGTTCCGAACTCAATCGGCTTTGCCGACCGACATATTCCGTCCGAGGGTAATCCTCTATTTTCATCGCCAAAGACTCCGCCTGATAGCGAAACACCGTCCCGGCATCTATTCCCAAACTCTCGGCGTTCTCTTCGCTCTTGAACCCAGAACCCAGAATCCAGCATCAAAATCGTCGTCAGTTTGACATACCCCCGGTGTCGGTCGGCGGCTTTCTTCGGTAGTGCTATTAAAGTGTGTTTTCACTGACACAGCGTCGAACCTCACCCTGTCCCGACTTTGCCCCGGGACGTCCCTCTCCTTTTGCAGGAGCGGGAAAGATTCCGCAATGCGCAATCAAGGGTGAGGTCGCTCCACTTCATCGCTAAAATGACAAACACAAGATTGTTACACAACCCTTTCTTCTGCAACCGCTTTAAGTATAAGCGTCTCTCTTTATCTATATCATGCTTGTGCGCTAATTTTGCTTATCTGACCACTTTCCACTCATTGCGTTTATCGCTTTCCATATTTGTTTGAGTATAGTGATGTTGGATTGAGCACTATTGAGCCAGTAGCGATTTCCAATTCTTCAATCGCAAGCGAAGTGAGTCGTAATCCGAATCCGATTGGAAGTGCCAAACCCATCGGCGAATGAACACGATTGCGACGGCGACGAAAAATCCAACGACAAAAATAACAAGCATCATTGTGCCGCGTTTGGGGCTTGTGCGATAAAACGGAACGGAAGCGGAATCCAGCACAACGACCGTCGGTGTATTGCGATAGCCCTGAACGCGCTCTTTGAAGTAAAGTTGTTTCAAGAGCGCATAAACTTCCTCGTGGATTTTGACCTCGCGGAAATTGTTGGCGTACTCGCGAGAAACTGATGGCATTTCATCGAAGGCGAGCGAAAGTTTATCCGATTTACCCTGCATAGCCTCTTCATACTTCTTGCGGTATTCGTTCAAGCGTGCGCGACTTTCAAGCACGAGCATGTCGCTGGGCTGTCGGTCTTTAAGGAGTAGGTCAAGTTGAAGCTCTTCGGCAATTATCTGCGCTTTGAGTCGTGAAAGCGTTTCCATTTGAAACTTCATTTGCTCCGAGAGAGAAACGGCTTTATTGGATTTTTGAAATCGCTCGAAGTTTGCGTAGGCGGAATCAAGTTCGCGCTTGGCGATAGCAACTTGCTCGGCAAAATACTCCGCATTGTAAAGAGATTTCAAATTGGCTAAACGGCGATTGGTTCGATCTAAAACGGACACGTAGCCGTTGGCAATGCGCACGGCGCGGAATCGGGCACTGTCGTCATCTACGCTTGAAAACGAAAATGCCGGCGTTGAAATTTTAACTTCAAGCGTAATGTATCCCGCCTTGTTGGTGAGAATCTTTGTTAGGTCTGAAAGTTCTTTGCGAAGGATTTCACGCTTTTCAGATGGGCTTTTATTGGTGCGTTCATGCTCGCTCAAAAAGATTTCTTCCAAATTTTCTTGTGCGATAAGTGAATCGGCAATGGCGTTACTTTTGAGCATTTCGGCGAGAATATCGGTTGCATTGGCGGGAGAGGTGAGCGAGCCCAAGCCCAACGCGCCTGCCGCTTGCATCAGTGGATTTTGCTTATTTGGGTCTTCGGGCGGCATTAAAACAACCTTAGCAGTGTAGGTGCGCGGCACGAGAAACAACACAATGATGCCCAGCAAAAGCACAACGCCCATAAAGCGCACAATGAAGCCAAGATGCTCGAGCAGAATTTCAACATAGTGCCGTATGAGCGTCGGCTTTTGAGGCGCAGTGGTATCGGTTGTTGGACGAAGATTCATTGTGTAAGGCTTCGGATAAGAAAAATGGTCGTAACAATGCTTCCTGTGATGGCGATGGTGTCGCGGAAAATTTCCAAACTGCGCGTCCAAAATTGGCTTTTGGGTTTTTCTTGAACGAGAATCACATCGCTCGGTTCAATCTCGTCGACATCATCGGCATCGAGCAAATCGCCAGAGTTCGGTTTCAAAATTTTAATATCGCCTTTCATCGCGCGTTCAGTAAAGCCTCCTGCTTTTTGAATGTAGTATTTGATGCCTTCACCTTTCACGTACTCGATGTTGCCTGGACGAACCACGCGTCCAATCACATTGACATAATTGCGAAAGAACGGAATCGTGATGATGTCGCCTTCTTCCAAAATGATGTTTTGCGAGTCGTCGTTTTGAAGGAATAACTTTTTGAAGTCGACGGTAATTCTGCCTTTTGGGTCTTCGCGCTGTCGAGCAATAGCGTATTGATATTCTGGGTCTTCGAGGTCGATTTGTTTGATGGTAGAAAGGTCAATTTCTTTACGAATGGCTTTTGGGCGAACTAAGGTGGCTTCTTCAAGTGAAGCCTGGTCAAGAAAGCCGCCGGCGCGTTCAATCACGTCGCGCAAACGGGTTCTGTCTTTTTCAATGCGGTAGTAGCCGGGGACCTTGACGCGTCCTTGAACGAGAACGGTTTCATCAGGTCGCCAGAGCGGAATGCGGCGCACTTGCACGCGGTCGCCATCTCGAAGCGGAACATTCGAAGTAGGCGGAAACCCGCGCACATTCACAGTAAAGGTGTAAGTGCGAAGTTGGTCGGGGAAGTAGCGAATGATTTCGACCGAATCTAAAATTGCGCTTTCAAGCAATCCGCCCGCCAATTTCAAAAGCGTATAAAGCGAATCGCCTTCCACAAATTCATAACTGCCTTGATACTTCACTTCGCCGTAGAGCGTAACACTTTTGGTTTGCTTGCTGACTTGAATGATGTCGTTTTCTTGCAAGTAAGGATTGTCGCTATTGTCGAGCAAGCGGTAGTAGCGGAAAACGTCCAGCGTCATCAAGGTGTCGGGGTTGAATCGCCGTAGTCGAACTTGGCGAATTGAGGCATTTTGCAAAATCGGGCTTTGTGAAATCACATCAGAAACGCGCGTGGCGGCATTGACAAGCAAGCGTGTCGGCACCGAGACTTCGCCGACAATATCCACATAAAAACTTCGCAGAGAAATCAGCGAAACGGTAATATCGGCAGAGCGATACACCTTCGCAAACTCACGCTTGAGCACGTCTTGAACTTCCTGAATGGTTAAGCCTTGAACGGGAATTTCCTTCAAGCGTGGAATAATCAGCGTGCCGCTTGGGGTAACGGGCAGTTGATAGGTGGTGTAAGTTTGAGAGAAAATGGCAATCAAAAGAAAGTCGCCTGCGCCCACAATGTAATTTTTCGGAATAGCATTCGGGAGTGGAAGTGTAGTCGCATTTGCAGAAGTCGTTGTGCTACTTGGAGTGCCAAACATCAAGGTTGAAGGTGGCGTTGGTAGTGTGGGAAGACTTGCAGGGGAGGGAAGACCGCTCTCTTGGGCAAATAGGAGATGACCAAAAAGGAGTGAAAAAAACGTCGCCGCAATCGTGCGGATTTGGTGTAACTTTGCCGTAGAATTGAAACGAATCATTCAGAAAAATGAAGTTTATCGCAGTTGCACTTATCGCAGGCGGTCTCTTCGGCGCGATTTTCGCGAGCATCAAATATCGTCAAGCTCTTGAATGGGAGCATTGGGCTGAAAAACTTACCTACTTGCTCGTAACAATTGCGGGCTCAGCTCTGACCGTCGTCGGAATTATCTTGTTCATGTTCACGCTTCAACCAGAATAAGTCAAGTCGAGTATTCGCTGACGGCTTCGCTGACGAGTGTTCCAATGGGTTCACCTTGACAGAGTCGGAGCAGATTGCCTTTCGTGTTCATGTTCATGACGACGATGGGCAGTGTGTTTTCTTGGCAGAGTGTAATCGCGGTTAAATCCATGACGCGAAGTCCTTTTTTAAGCACGTCAAGATAGGAAATGCGTGGAAAGAAGTTCGCGGTCGGATTTTTTTCAGGGTCGGAATCATAGACGCCTTCGACGCGTGTGCCTTTGATGATGACGTCGGCTTCAATTTCAACGGCGCGAAGGGCGGCGGCGGTATCGGTTGTAAAGTAGGGGTTACCCGTGCCCGCACCGAAGATAACGACACGGTCTTTTTCCAAGTGGCGAATGGCTCGGCGGCGAATAAACGGTTCGGCAATTTGCTCCATCTTGATGGCGGTTAGAAGTCTTGTAAAAATGTGCCGACGCTCTAACGCGTCTTGCATGGCAAGCGAGTTAATCACCGTTGCCAGCATGCCCATGTGGTCGGCTTGAACGCGGTCCATATTTTCTGCCGCCTTTGAAACGCCGCGAAAGATGTTACCCCCGCCAATCACGATGGCGACTTGGACGCCAAGTTGGTGAATGGATTTAATTTCTTCGGCGAATTGGTCAAGCACGGTGTTGTCAATGCCGTAGCCTTGTGTGCCCATCAAAGATTCGCCACTGAGTTTGAGCAAAATGCGTTTGTATTTGAGCGGTCTCATGAAGCATCAATGATTACGATTAGGCAAAAAAAAGTCTCGCGGTTTTGCGAGACTTTCAGAGTTTTACTTCTCACCGAGTTGGAATCGGGCAAAGCCTTTCACTTCCACAGAGCCTGCTTCTTTGAGAAGGTCGGCAACGCTCTTTCCGCCATCTTTAATGAACGGCTGGTCGAGTAAGACGACTTCTTGATAATACTTTTCAAGCCGACCGCTGACGATGCGCTCAATGACTTGCGCGGGCTTTCCTTCGTTTTGTGCTTGTTCACGTAGAATTTCGGCTTCCTTGTCGATTTTATCTTTCGGAACATCAGCACGCCTTAGGGCAATCGGAGCGGCGGCGGCAACTTGCATGGCAATGTCTTTACCAATCGTGCCGATATTGCCGTTGACGCCCGTTAAGTGCACAAGAGAAGCAAGTTTTGAGCCAGGGTGAACATAAGAGACGACAACGCCGTCGGCGGATTCAATGAGCGAAAGGCGACTGACGGCAATTTTTTCGCCCAAGCGTCCCGTCATCAACTCAACGGCTTGCGACACAGGAAGATTATCGAACTCGATGCCGAGCCTTGCATTCAAAAGGGTTTCAAGCGTTGAAGCCTTTGTTTGAAGGGCGAGCTCTGCAACAGCATTGGCGAAATTCAAGAAACCTTCGTTACGAGCAACAAAGTCGGTTTCGCAGTTGACTTCAACCATAGCGGCAAGTTTATGGTCGGGCGTTGAAGCGACGACAACGGCACCTTCTTTGGCTTCACGGTCGGCGCGTTTTGCCGCCGCCGCCGCACCTTGCTTGCGAAGATACTCGATGGCTTTTTCGAGGTCGCCGTCCGATTGCTCGAGGGCTTTTTTGCAATCCGCCATGCCCGCGTTGGTTTTATCGCGGAGTTCCTTAACTAATTTTGCTGAAATTTCTGCCATGGTTTTGAAGATGGAGCGTTTGAGTATTTCAAATTGAAGCGGCACCGAAGTGCAACGCATCTTGAACTTTACGACAATTCCGATTACTCTTTCGTGGCGACTTCTTCAACGGCGTCTTCTTCTTTTTGAGCCGTTGTCGCATTGATAATTGCATCAGCAAATGCCGCCGTAATCAGCTCAATCGAGCGAATGGAGTCGTCATTTGCCGGAATAATGTGCGTAATATTATCAGGGTCGCAGTTCGAATCCACAATCGCAAAAATCGGAATTCCGAGCAATGTGGCTTCTTTAATTGCAATGTGCTCTTTTTTGACGTCGACGACGAAGAGCGCGGCGGGAAGGCGCGTCATTTCAGAAACTCCGCCTAAAATTTTGACGAGTTTTTCCTTTTCGCGCGTGAGCATCAAGCGTTCTTTTTTCGTGATGATGTCAAACGTGCCATCGTTTTCCATACGTTCAATCGAGTTGAGGCGTCGGACGCTTTGGCGAATGGTGGAGAAGTTCGTGAGCATGCCGCCAAGCCAACGCTCTGCGACGAAAGGCATTCCGCAACGGCTTGCTTGCTCTGCAATGATGACTTTGGCTTGCTTCTTGGTGCCAACAAACAGAATTTCTTTTCCAGTTGAGGCAATCGCTTCGACCGCATTCAAGGCATCTTCTGCCATTGCAACGGTTTTTTTGAGGTCGATGATGTGAATGCCGTTCTTCTCCATAAAGATATACGGCTTCATTTTAGGATTCCAGCGTCGGGTCAGGTGTCCGAAGTGCGCACCGGCTTTGAGCAAGTCTTCGATTTGAAGGCGAGTAGACATAGTTTGAATGATGTTTGAGTTAAACCGCTATCGCATTCGCACGGAGAATCTCATAGCCCTTGTGAGACACTCTCTCCGTGCGGCGCAATCCAAAACGGATATGCAAATGCGATATGTGTGATTAAGTGCGAAATTAAAGAAAATTAGCGTTTCGAGAATTGGAAACGACGACGTGCCTTGCGGCGACCGTATTTCTTACGCTCAACCATGCGCGGGTCGCGCGTCAGAAGGTCTTCTTTACGAAGTATGGCACGGGTATTTTCATCATATTCCAAAATCGCGCGTGCAATTGCCAGACGAACCGCCCCAGATTGCCCAGTCGTGCCGCCGCCGTGGACATTGACTTGAACGTCGAATTTGCCCAAACTGTCCGTCGCAGTCAAGGCTTTGATGGCGTTGTCGCGTTGAAGTTGAATCGGAAAGTAATTTTCCAACGAGCGACCGTTAATCGTAATTTTGCCGCTACCCGGCTTTAAGAATGCACGAGCAACTGAAGTCTTTCGGCGTCCCGTGGCATAAAAAAGTTCTGTCATACTTGAAGCTATCAGTTCAGTTTGAGTTCAACAGGATTTTGTGCGGCGTGTGGATGTTCAGCACCGGCATAAACTTTCAACTTGCGGAAGAGTTGGCGTCCGAGTGAATTTTTCGGCAACATGCCTTTGACCGCCATTTCAATGACGCGTTCAGGCTTTTTAGCGAGCACGTCGCGGTATTTTTCAAAACGTGCGCCGCCGGGAAATTGCGTGTTGTGGTAGTATTCTTTCTTTTGAAACTTGCCGCCCGTTACGCGAATTTTAGAAGCGTTAATCACAATTACATAATCGCCTGTATCGACATGCGGCGTAAATTGCGGCTTGTGCTTTCCGCGCAGAATTTTAGCGATTTGAGAGCTAAAGCGACCAAGCGTTTGACCTTCGGCGTTGGCAACATACCACTTTTGCTCAACTTCGCCCGGCTTTGCGGAATAAGTGCGGAAACTTAAAGTGTCAATTTTCATTGTTTGTCGGTTATCACTTGCAAAAAGAGCCGCAAATGTAGCGGTTTGATGCGAAAAATCCAAGTCGAAGAGAGATTTTGATGCAAAAAAAGAGGCGAAGTCCTCTTGCTTCGCCTCAAGCTCTCAACTGATGAAAAGGCATTTCAAAGCTTGATTTTCTCGCAGTTCTGCTTCACTTCGTTGGCGGATTTTTGCAAGGCTTTCAAATCCTCATCATCAAGGTTGATTTCAAGAATTTGCTCGACGCCCGTTTTCCCTAATTTGACCGGCACACCCACGAAAACATCGTCTATTCCATACTGTCCCGTCAAGCGAACACAGCAGGGCAGAATGCGCTTGCGGTCTTTGACGATGGATTCAATCATCTCAACCGAAGCCGAAGAGGGCGCGTAATATGCCGACCCTGATTTCAGGAAGTTGACGATTTCAATGCCGCCGTTTCGAGCTCTATCCGATAGGGCTTTAAGCCGTTCATCGGCTTTGGCTTGGTCTTTATAGTGCATCATCAAGAACTCTTTAATCGGAATACCAGCAACGGTGGTGTATTTGGCGACGGGCACCATCGAATCGCCATGTCCGCCTAAAACGAACGCATTAACGTCTTGCACCGAGACGCCAAACTCCATCGCGATGAACGTGCGGAAGCGCGCCGTATCCAACACGCCCGCCATGCCCATCACGCGGTTGGCTGGGAAGCCGCTTCGGATGTAGGCGACGTAAGTCATCACATCAAGCGGATTAGAGACGACGATGATAATCGCGTTGGGAGATTTCGCCACAACCGAATCGGTTACTTTGCGGACAATGTCGGCGTTCATGTTGAGCAAATCTTCGCGCGTCATGCCCGGCTTGCGCGGAAGTCCTGCGGTGATGAGCACAATGTCGGAATTTGCCGTTTCGTCGTAGCCATTTGTGCCAATAATTTTCGTGTCAAAAAGTTCAATTGGTGCGGATTGATACATATCGAGCCCTTTGCCTTGTGGAATGCCTTCGACGACATCAACCAAGACAATTTCATGAGCGAGTTCTTTTTCAGCAATGCGCTGGGCGGCTGTCGCGCCAACATTTCCCGCGCCTACTACGGTGATTTTCATTTTTTTGAGAATGGTTTTGGTTAGAAAAGACTTCGCAGAAAACTTCACAACGGAAGGTTTTGCAAGATAGCAAAAGACGAGAGAGCGTTCAACAACAAAAACTTTCACGGCATACATTTTTACCTCACTACTTGACCCAGTGACGCGCGGTTAAGGAGAAATAACGAGGCGTTACTTGCCCAACAAATTGAAGAGCAATTTCACTGCGCCTTCGTTCAAGAGTTGAAGTTGTCGGTAGAGTGCGAGACTGCAATAGGTGTAAGTGCCTTTGCCGTATTGCGTCCAAAGGAGCGAGGTTGAGGGTTGTGCGTCGTCGGTGTCGCTCATGGCAAGCAAGCGCAGGTATTTTTCAGAGGTTTTATCCAATTCCGCACTGGGCAAATAGACGCTTCGCTCTTGAATCCAACCGTTCCAATCCTGCGCCTCTATTTTGTTCGGCGTGTTCAAAAGCGGGTGCGTGGGCAAGAGCAGTTTTACGGGAGCATCTTCTTCGGTAACGCGCTCTGTGGTGATGAAAATCCGATAAGGCGCGTAGCCCGTGTCGCCCTGACAGTTCCAATCTTGCGGCTTGTGATAAAAGCAAACGACGTTTCCGCCCTTTCGCACATACTCCAATATTCGCTCGTTGAATTTGACCAAGTCGCTCCGATAGCCGTAGGCGCGAAGGTCAAGCAGAATGGTTGAATACTTCTCTAAATTTTCGCGCGATAATTGAACGGAATCCAAAAGCGTAAAGGGAATTTCAAATGCGGTAAGCGCGTCTTCAAGCGTGGCATCGTAAGTTTTGACCAAGCCGATGTTCAGTTTTTCTTTGCGCAAAACATTGAGCGGTTTCAGCAGAATGCGCTTTGAGGCAGGCGATAAGTTTTTTCCAACAACACCGAGCGGTGTAGCTTCAATCAAAAGTGCAGAGGTGGAGTGCCGCGTGTCTTTTTCAAGCGTGACCGTAAGCGTGTCGTGAATTTCATGACGCAAAGAGCCGCTGAACAAATACGCCTTGCGAAAAATAATCTTGCCATCGAGCGAGATAGCAAGCGAAACGGGAAGAATTTCGTTTGTGCGATTTTGAAGCGAAAGGAAAATCGTGCGCGTGTAGGTCGGCGATTTTTCCTTGATGAGTTCCTCTTCGGTAGCAACGGCTTTGAGCAAAACGGAAGGGAAGAGTTTGATGGCGAATTTCTCGGCGGGCTTTTCGGCAAGGTCACCCAGTGGAATCGGCGGTCGCGTGGTGGGTGAAATTCCGCCGAATAAATCATCTTTCACAAAGGGATACGGCTTATCGCTTCGAACCAGCAAAAACCGTCGAGGCGCATAAAACCAAGCGAAGAGCGAGGGCGTCAGTTTATCCATGCCTTGCGAGCGATGTTTGGCAAGGGCTTCTTGCGCTAATTGCAAAACGCTTCGCACTGAATCGACTTTTTCCGACGTATTGATTTCCACAAGCGAATCGCGCCAACGCGGATTGCTGAAATCGTCGGGACGAAAGAGCCTGAAATAGAGTTTCTTCACCTGCCAAGGTGCAACGCCGTGCTTGAACTGTTCGGGGTGAAAGCTGGAGTCAGCGGCTTTCTCAAAGGCTTCGTAGGCAGAAATGCCGACAACTTGATGATTGCCGTGTTGACGAAAGGATTTTGTCGTAATCGTGTCGTGGTTGGTGATGATGATGTCGGGGCGAAGTTTGCGAATGTAATAAACGACGCGCGCAAGGACTTCATCTTTTCCGCCCCACACGTCAAAGGTTTCTTTGGCGGTTTTTGAAAATCCAAAATCACGGAAATTGAGGAAGTAGGTTTCTGCGCCGAGAAGTTTTGCGGCTTCGAAGGTTTCTTGGGTGCGAATTTCGGCGAGGTCATCGTAAAGCGATGTGCCGATTTCGTTCTGTCCGCCTTCGCCGCGCGTGTAGATGAGGCTATAGACTTTGGCGTGTTTGAGTTTTGCGTAGTAAGCCAGCGTTGCGCCGTCTTCGTCGTCGGGGTGTGCGGCAAGCCCCATCAAGACAAGCGAGTCTTGCGCAACAAGTGAGGTTGGAATCAAGAGAAACGCAAGCAGAAACTTCATGCACATTTATTCATGCACATTTATTTGATTTCATGCACATTTATTTGATGAAGGATTCAACGCGCGACTGCCGCTCGGAAGCGGGAAGGGCGGAGACGGCTAATCGGTCTGAATCAATCCGTTCCCAGAGCACCGAACCAGCCACAGCACCCGTGATGGTGCCCGTTACAATGCCATAGAGAAAGACTTTGGGGTTCGTTTCGGTTTCCCCTGAAACGAGAGCCAGACCGGTTAAGCCACCTAAAAGTGCACCGATTGGTGCACCAATCCCCGCAAAAATCCAGCGTCCAACAGGATTGGCTGGACGCTCAATCAAAGCAATATCGTTAAATGCAAAACGCTCGGTGAGGGTGTCGGAGACCAGCACAAGAGAATCGGCAATGCACCGCGCAACCTCTCCGCCGAAAACCACTTGGGTGTTCAGCGTAACGATGTAACGCGCACTTTGCAAGTCGCTACTTTTGGAAAGCGACCCGCACGCACTTAAAAAGAGAAGCCAGAAGCAAAGCAAGTTTCGCATAAATGTTGAACTGCATGGAAAATGTCTCGTTCAAACGCCGCGCAACTCTTCGGCGCGATGCACGCGCGAGATGCCCAAAATATACGCCGCCGTCCGCATTGAAACGCCACGTTCCTTCATCACCGCCGTAATGTCGCGATAGGAATTCAAGAGTTGCTTTTCAAGCCGCTGATGGATTTCGTCTTCTTCCCACGAGAGTTGCTGTAAGTTTTGAACCCACTCGAAGTAAGAGACGGTAACGCCGCCAGCATTGGCAAGCGCATCGGGAACAAGATGAACGCCGTTTTTTTCAAAAATCGCGTCGGCTTCGGGTGTAGTAGGGAGATTTGCGCCTTCGATGATGAACTTTGCTTTCACGCGCGGCGCGTTCTCTTCGGTCAGAACGCCTTCGATAGCGGCAGGCACGAGCACGTCGCACGGCTTTTCTAAAATCGCTTCGCCGCTCAGGGTTTCAGCATCGGGAAACCCAACGACGGTGCGGGTTTTCTTGACGTGTTCAAAAACCGCGTCAAGCTTGAGCCCTTTGTCGTTGTAGATTCCGCCCTCGATGTCGGAAAGTCCGACAATCGTTGCGCCTTCTTGGGCGAGCAATCGGGCGGCATTTGAGCCGACGTTTCCGAACCCTTGAACGATGACTTTGAGGTCGCGCAAGTCGGTTTGGTAATCTTTGGCGAGGGCTTTGGTGAGAATCATCACGCCGCGTCCAGTGGCTTGTTCGCGTCCCTTTGAGCCGCCGAGTTCAATAGGCTTGCCTGTAATGACGGCGGGCGTATAGCCGTTGCGCTTGCTGTATTCGTCCATAATCCAAGTCATCACTTGGGCATTTGTGCCCATATCGGGCGCGGGAATATCGCGATAAGGTCCGAGAATGTGATGGATTCGAGAGGCGTAAGTGCGTGCAATCGCTTGCAATTCGCGCGCTGAAAGTTGGCGAGGGTCGCAATTAACGCCGCCTTTGCCGCCGCCGAAAGGCACATTGACGATTGCCGTCTTCCACGACATCGCCTCCGCTAACGCGCGCACTTCATCTAAATCCACAATCGGACTGAACCGTATCCCGCCTTTGAACGGACCGCGCGCCCCATTGTGCTGAACCCGATACCCCGTGAAAACTTTGAGCTTGCCGTTATCAAGTCGCACAGGAAAATTCACTTGCATCTCGCGAAACGGCGTCTGAAGCAGTAGGGCGGTTTCTTCGTCGTAGCCTAAATGCTTGACGGCAGTGTTGAAATTATGACGAATGATTTTGTAAGCACTGATTTTGGGATTCATAGTAGAGCGGTTTGGTTTTGAAAGAAGAAAAGCCGTTTTTTGCGCTTCTCGTTTTGAAAGAAACAAAATAAAACGCGGATTTAATCGAACTCAATTTATCCAATGCAATACGACCCAATCAAGCGAAGCATCGGCAACGTGGTGCAAAAGCGCGTCGTGCTTCGCAAACTTTTTTACGTCTTGCTCGGAGTGCTCTTTCTGCGCGAGTGGTATGTTAAAAGCGAATTGCGCAAAGTGCTGTCCAGAGCGTCCAATGGAAAAGTTGCCGTCTATGATGCAGGAAGCGGATTCGGGCAGTATGCTTACTTTATTGCCAAAACCTACAAGAACGCGACCGTCTACGGCGTCGATGTCAAAGAAGAACAAATCCGCGATTGCAATCACTTTTTCAAGCAAGCCAATCTCACCAACGCAACTTTCGCCGTCGAAGACCTCACCCAAATCACGCACGAAAATAAGTTCGACCTTGTGCTCTCGGTCGATGTGATGGAGCACATTTTGGAAGATGTAACCGTCTTCAAAAATTTTTATCGCGCCATGAAGCCGGGCGCAACGCTCATCATCAACACGCCTTCCGACCTTGCCGAAGACCACGACGAGCACAGCGACCACCACGAAGGAAGCATGGCGTTTGTCGACGAACACGTCCGCAACGGTTACAGTGCGCAAGACCTCACTCAAAAACTCACCGAAGCCGGCTTCGTGAACATTCGCACCACCTACACCTACGGCTTTTGGGGAAAACTCTATTGGCATTTAGCCTTGAAGTATCCGATGCAACTGCTCGGCGTTTCAAAAGCCTTTTTCGCGCTTCTGCCGTTTTACTACGCCATCACCTTTCCGATAGCCTTGCTTTTCATGCTTCTCGATTTCAGCATCACGAATGAAACCGGCACGGGCTTGACCGCCGTCGCCGAAAAGCCAAAGAGACAGCTGCAATGATTGAAGAAACGCATCAAGAAGACCCGCCCAAAAAAAAGACCAAGCGCAAACAAAGCGCAATCAACGACCTTGATTTAGAGAATTGGAAATCGCTCACGGAAATTTGGACCGACAGCCTTTGGCTTATTCCCGCGCGAGATAGAAGCGGTGCTCACACTGCCGAGTATCACGGCAACTTCGTGCCGCAAATTCCCCGACAAATGATTCAGCGTTATACCAAAAAAGGCGACGTGGTTTTAGATGCCTTTCTCGGAAGCGGCACAACGCTCATCGAGTCGCAACGGCTTGGGCGGCACGGCATCGGTATTGAACTCTTGCCCGACGTCGCTCAAAACGCCAAAGCGCGAATTGAATCCGAACCCAATACGCACGGCGTTCAAACGCACGTCATTGTAGGTGATTCGTCAAACACAAGCATCAAAGAGAAAATCAATATCGCTTTGTCCCAGATTGGAAAAGACGCACTCGACTTGGTAGTGCTACACCCGCCGTATCACGACATCATCAAATTTTCCGAAAACCCTAACGATTTATCTAACAAGCAAACTGTTGAAGACTTTTGCGACGCGTTTGGAAAAGTGATTGAAAACACCACTGAAGCCCTGCGCCCAGAGCGGTTTTTGATTATCGTCATTGGCGATAAATACAGCGACTCGGAGTGGATTCCATTAGGATTTTTTGCGATGGGGGAAGCGATGAAACGCGGGTTCAGTTTGAAATCGATTGTCGTCAAAGACATGCAGGGAAATCGCGCCAAGCACAATCAAGAGCGGCTGTGGCGGTATCGCGCGCTTGTGGGTGGTTTCTACATCTTCAAACACGAGTATCTCTTCGTGCTCAAAAAGCGCAAATCATGGTCCTGAAACGCGGGCTTATACGGATTCAACAACCCTTAACACGCCCACTCTCCCTCTTTTGTTTTAAATGGGAACGGGGATATACTTGCTGAACTTTTATCGTTTCGCATGAAATCATTTGCTTTCAATCAACTTCCCGCCGTGCTGTGTGCGGTTGCGATATTTGCGCAGTCGAGCATACCGGGCGAGAAGATTCCCGCCTTTGAACTCTTTTCGCACGACAAACTCATTCACGTTGGGATTTATTTTGTTTTTACGTTGACACTTTTGCATGCGCTTCGGCATCAAGAGCGGTGGGCATATCTTTCGGAGCACGCGCTGTTGAGCGGCATGCTGATTGCGACGCTCTATGCGATTAGCGACGAGACGCATCAATTTTTCACGCCGAATCGCGCGTCGGAAATTTGGGATTTGAACGCCGATGTGCTCGGGATTGCGCTCGGCACGCTGGTGTTTTGGAAATTTCCGACGAAAAAGGTTTAAGTGCCGAAGAGTCTATCGCCGGCGTCGCCAAGTCCGGGCAAGATGTATTTATTGGCGTTGAGTTCGCGGTCGAGGGCGGCGGCGAAAATTTGGACATCGGGGTGACGCTCAGAGAAATACTTGACGCCTTCGGGCGCGGCAACCACGGAAATGAGCGTGAGTTTTGTCGCGCCTTTTTCTTTGAGCAGGGAAGTTGCCATTGTGGCACTGCCACCAGTGGCGAGCATCGGGTCGAGCACGAGACAGTGAAGGGTTTCGATGTGTGCGGGAATGTTGGAGTAATAAAAATGCGGCGCGTGCGTTTGGTGGTCGCGTGAAATGCCGATATGCGAGACGGTGGCGTCGGGCAGAAATTTCAAGAAGCCATTCTGTAAGCCTAATCCCGCACGGAGCACGGGCGCAAGTAAAAACGATTCGGCGAGCGCGTAGCCCTTAGTGGCTTCGAGCGGCGTTTCGTAGTCAAAGGTTTTGAGCGGAAGCGCGCGACAAATTTCAACCGCCATCACTTCCGAAATGCGCTCCAAAGTGGCTCTGAATATCGAATTCGGCGTCTGCTTGTGGCGAAGCGTCGAAAGGTCGCGTTTGAGAAGCGCGTGATCAAGCACGACGAGGTTAGGCAAGGCAATGGTCATAGAAATTGTCTATCTGGCGATTAGGTTGTAAGAGCAAAGATACAAAAACACCGCCTGCAAATGGACTTCAAAAAACTGATTCGAAGAATCAAAAATCTGCTGTTTCAGCCAAAAAAAGAATGGCTGGTTATTGAACACGAGCCTGTCTACGAATCGCAAGAAATCATTCGCGACTACGCCTTGCCCTTGATTTTTGCAACAGTGTTCTGGGAACTGGTCATTGTGGGAATCCGCTTGAAGATGGTCTATTTTGCGATGGTGAACTTCATCCTGCTCATGCTCGCGCTCTTTTTGACCATTAGCCTTGTGTATGAGTTAGCCGCGCGATTTGAGTCTTATGCCGATAGAAATTCGGCGGCGAAACTGGTTGCCTACGCTTCAACGCCGCTGTGGCTGGCGCAACTCATTCAAGCCGATACTGAATGGCTCTTCGTCGTGAAGCCGATGGGCGTTTGTGTGGCGGTGTATCTCTATCACACCGGCGTTCCGATTTTGATGAAGCCCTCTGAATCGCGCCGCGCCGCCTATACGACCACCATCATGCTCATCGTGCTATCCATCAACGCGCTGGTGTGGCTGTTGCTGGACGGCGCAAGACGATTTTTTGCCGCGATGTAAATCCAAATACAAAAAGCCGCCCTCGCAGTGGAAAGCGGCTTGACTTCAAACGCCCCTAACGAAAATTTCAGAGAAATTTAAATTTCAGAGAAATTTAATTCAATTCGCCCGTTTGCAAGTTGATTCTGCCTGTAAATTTCGGTGCGCTCACCCCTGTAATCTCGACATCGACGGATTCGCCGGTGCTGTTGCCGAAGTTGATGGTGAAGTTGCGTGTAACTTCGCGCTCGCTGTAAGTGTCGCCGCGTTGAAAGGTCATTTGCGCATTGTAAGTGCCTGAAATCGTGCCGGAAATCGGGCGCACGTTGCGGAAGCGTCGTCCGCCAACGAGTTGCTCTGGCAAGCGTCGCTCGAGGCGCGTTGGCACAACCACATTGGTGAGCGTGAGCGTGAGGTTGTGGTCGGACGTGCGCAGTCCGCCGCGAATTTTAACCGAATCAATGGCGGCGCGATAGCGTGGCACAAGGCTGTTGACGGTGAGAAGTGTGTCGCCGTTTGAAATGCTCACGGTGGCTTCAACACTGCCGCGAAGCGCAGTCAGTTGATGCGACACGCGTGGATTGGTGAATTGACCCGAACAGCCACTTTCAACAATCGTGAAGGTGATTTTATCCGCCATCACGCCGCTCGTGATAAAGAACTGTTGCTTGACGCCATTTTTAGAAAAAAAGTATTCGTATTCACGCCGCCACGAGCCTGAACGCACAGGATTTTGGAACGAGGCTTCAATGACCACCGTCCAAGTTTGCGTGTCGGGATTGTAGGTGCGCGTATAAGTGCCGTAGCGTCCCGTTCCGGTTTCGTTGAGAAGCGCGGTGCCGCCGTCTTCATTGGCAAAGAGCGGAGACGAGCGCAAGTCGGTCATGTCCGAAAGCATATCATTGACGCCTCCTGATTCGGTTCCAACTTCGCCGGCGATGACGTTGGCGGCGTCTTGCGAGGCAAGATTTTCGGCAATGGGAGTAACGGCGTCGTCGTTCTTACAGCCCGTTGAAAGGAAAAGTGCTCCAATCAAAAAGGCAGAAAAAAGCGAGAAAAGCGATTGACGGTTCATGGTTGTAACTGGTTAAGTTTGATGTTGTTGTGAAAAAAGTCTCGCGCGAGATTCAACCGTTTAGACAAAGAAGAGTGGCGGAAGGTTTAACCCACATGCAAACTTTTTCTAAAAAGTAGTGCGAGAGCAACATGGTAATACAAATCGTTAAAAGCGCGGGAAACCGCCGACCTAAAATCCCGAAAATTGGCACGTAAAAAGGGATTGAAAAACGGCATAGAATTTGATACATTTGTCAGTGTTCAATTTCTTCAAAATCAAATGCCAAACGAGAAAGAAATGACAAAGCACTCTACACTCCGAGCATTTCTGCTGTTCAATCTTCTGATGTTTAGCGCAACAGCACTGGCGCAAAACCGCAACCTGTACTCCTACCAAAGCGGTAACTTTGGCGACCCAAACATCTGGACACTCACCAACGGCGGAATTGATTTCGTAACACCACACCCAGATGATAACTTTATCATCAATCCAGGACACACGATTACGCTCACCGCTGATTCGCAAATTGTCCAAACCGCAGCAACACGAAGCGTAACCATTGACGGCACGCTGAATGTGCAAGGTTTCACAACGCAAACCTTCGGCGTTCTGCAAGGCACGGGCACGCTGCGCATCAGCACCGGCACATTTCCAACCTTACTTGCTACATCAGGACACACATTTCTACAAACAGGCGGCGGCACGGTGGTTTATGAAGGCTCTACTTACACCTTACCGAACCAAACCACTTACAACAACCTCACCATTGCGGGAACAGGGGCAAAATCCTTCGCGCCGGCAACAGCAACAACCTACACGATTAACGGAAACTTATCGGTTACAGGCGGCACGCTCACAATTGGGGGCACAACTTCGCCACCTGGCAATACGCTCGATATTCTTGGCAATTTGACCGTCAATAGCTCGTGCACGCTCAACGTTGGAAGCGCGACGAGCAACGTTCAACACGCCATCAATTTGAGCGGCAATCTTACCAACAGCGGCGTAATTGACTTAACGAACCTTTCTGAAGGAGCAAACCCATTTACAGTTACTGGTGGTTCAGCACGCATACAATTCATTGGTGCCAGCGATAACACCGTAACGCTCAATGTCGGGCACAGCACGCAGTTCGGAAACTTTATCCTCAACAAAGCCACAGGGCAAACCTACGTGCTCTCTGTGGTGGTCCCGACTGGCGCGGCAAACCCACAATTCTGGGGCAACGGCGGCACCACAACCGCAGGCGGACAGCGGTTTGTCATCACAAACGGAATCTTGCGATTAGGTCCAAACATCACCATCAGCAACCTTGTCTCATCTGGGACGCCAAATTATGACTTGGGCGGACCTGAAACCGGGGCTTCTCCAGGAAGTAGCGTCGCATTAGGGGAAAATGCTCAACTCTGGAACGACGGTGCAACCATCAGTGCAACAGGAAACGCACTGGTCGTCTACGGCACCTATCGCCAAACCGCAGGAACAATTACATGCGCCAATGAAGGGTTAGTGCCACGCGGCACAGGAAGCGTGATTGTAGAGGGCGGAGTGTTGAATGCCGAAAAATTCCGTCCATCAACGGTTGGTGGAAGCAATCCGCGCGGGCAGTTTCGCTTGCAGGGCGGCACAGTAAATGTAAATGCCTCTTTCTCCGGCAGCTCAAATAATGGCTACGCGCGTTTTTGCATGCCCTATCTCGACCAAGTCTTCATCATGACAGACGGCACGCTGAATGTCGCTGACCCAGAGACAGGCGGCACAGGTCTTAACGGGCTCATTGATATTCGTTGCGCACCAGGCAATATCAATGTAACGGGTGGCACCATCAACGTAACGATTCCTGCTTCATCAACGAATGCGCACATTTCATCAACCGCACCATTTCCGAACTTTAATGTCAATAAAGCGGGAAGTGGAGCGGCACAACTGCGTTTAGATGCTATCAATGTCGCGGTCTCTGGACCAGATGTGGGCGCCTCAACCGCGCGGCCGCTCACCGTGTTAGGAAACTTCACCATACAAACAGGTTCTAGCCCTATCTTTAATGCCAATGGTCAGAATGTATCTATCGGCGGCACGCTTAACGTGCAAAGCGGAACGACCTTCCGTAACGGCTCAAATACCGTAACCTTTATCGGAACAGGAAACCACACCATTACGATTAACGGCACATTAGACGTCAGTGCAGGATTTAACGGATTCAATAACTTGAGGGTAGAGCGAACCTCTGGAACGCTGTCGTTAAGTCAAAACATCACCGTGCGAGGCACGCTCACGCTCATTGGCACGCCGCCCCTCAACGACAATGGCTATGTCATAACCGTGCTCGGCAATGTGGTCAACTCTGGCGTGCATCAAAGCACCGGAAGCGGCAATATCACCTTGCAAGGCTCAACGACGCAAACTATCGGTGGCAACGGAACGGGGCAGTTCGGAAACCTCATATTAAACAATACCTCAAGTCCGGGGGCACTGCTCACGGCAAATCAAACCATTAACAACACGCTGACGCTGAACAACAGTCCCAGCATCTTCGATATCGACATCTATCGCCTCACCATCAACAATGGTGCCACAGGCGCAATAGCGGCAACAAGCCCAGCAACATTCGATGCCAGTAAATACATCCGCGTAACGGCAAACCCCACCAGCCCCGGCTTACGGCGGCGCATCACAGGAACAGGCAACTACCTGTTCCCCGTCGGCGAACTCGACAGCTCTGATAACAAATACACCCCCGCCGAAGTCAATATCAATACCTTTACCGACGATGGATACATCACGGTTGCGCCCGTCGACCAAGTGCTGCAGACCACAAATCTCAGCGGCGGAACAGACATTCTTTCTTACTACTGGCGCGTCAGGCGAAGCGATTTTAGCAGCGCACCGACCGTCTCCATGCGATTTACATATAGCGATGGTGACATTGAAGGAAGTGTATCGAATTATGTGCCCGGAAGAGTCTTGGACGATAGCCCCTTCACGCGCTCAACCGACGGCGGAACAGATGATGTAGATGATGCGAACAATCAAATTGTATTTAACGGTTCTTCGGGGAGTGCGACATTCCCTGGCACAGGATTTTCATTAGACGTAAATGCCAATTACACGGCGGGTGAGAGCGGGCGATTTTCAGGTGCGCCAACCGTCTACCGCAGTTTCGGAGCATCAAGCCATTCATATAGCGCATTCTCGGCACCGCAATGGAACGTAACAGGCAGTTGGACACTGGGCACATCGCACACAAGTAGCCAAGTCGTGCCATCTTCACCACCGGGTCCGGGGGATATTGTCATCATCGGACCGCCACCGTCGGAAAGTACCGTGTTCCACCATATCGTTGTTCCGGATGGCTACACGGCTCAATGTGCGGAACTGCGCTTTAACTCGCTCACAGGCAGTACTGAAATTAACTTTGGTCCGAGACTCACGGTTCTACCACAAGGCACCGCAAATGTGACTGCGGTCAAATTTGGCTCAGAAGGTACGGGCGGAAGCATTATGCTGTTTTTTGACAATAGCAATTTTGCCAGCTTCACCGGCGATTTGACCGAATGGTCAGAAGGAACAGGATGCGTGATGTATCTAATGCGACAAGACAATACAGGAGGACGCAATTTCCCATCGACGCTGCCAACAGTGTATCCGAATGTCCGCTTTGAAGGCGGAAGAGGCGGCACAGCCAATCGCGTTATGGTTCTGCCAGCTGTGAATTGGACGGTGAAGCAGAATGTGTTCATCGATGAGCAAGCCACCGTGCGACTCAACGACGGCAGCGCAGGCGGCAATTTGACCATTGATAAAGATTTGCGTTTGGGGAGTCCATCGGCAAACCAAGCCGGGCGGCTTGAGTTTCCGGGCACCAGCACCAACATTCGCACCCTTACAATTGGAAGAGATTTAATCATCGGAAGAGAATCGACAGCAGGAGGAGAGAACGGGCTCGTCATGCAAAGTGGAACGGCGAATGTTGAGCATCGCTTGCGCGTGGGACGAGATATTCGAACCAATGGCACGGGCGCAAACCAAGCAGAATTAGACCTCTTTACCACAGCCACAGAACCGCGTGCCGTCTTGGAACTTTTCAGCACGCAAAATGGCGTCTATAACAAAGAAGGGAACAATGCAGATTTGTGGCGCATTGAAATGAACAAAGGCACCGATACAACGGCGACCTTTTCCATCAATCTTAATACTATTACTGCGGGTGGTGCGGCTTCGCTCAACAGTGGCGCAACGAAGTTTCTGACACTTTCAAATGGACGCTTGATTTTCAACGCAGCATCATTGACGCTCAACCTCAGCAGTGGCGGTCCGGCATTTGAAATTCCATCAACCGCAGGGCTTATTCTGAACGCGGGAACGGCGACGGTAACAGGAACAAACACCGGCATTTTGCTCGATGGCTTATTGCGAATCGCGGGTGGCACATTAGATGCTGGCGACGGCTCAAGCGCAGACACGCGCTTCATTGAGTATTCTTCGAGCGGTAATGCACGCTTCCAACTGTGGAGCGGCACGGTCAATGTCAACTCCCAAATCCGTCGCTCGCCCTTTGCAACCAGCGGCGTCTTGAAATACCAACAGTTAGGCGGCACGCTCACCATACACAGTCAAGGAGGAAGCAATACACGCGCAAAGTTTGATGTGTCGGAAAATTCAGGAAGCGAGTTCAATATGTCGGGTGGCACAATTACGCTCCGGCGCGGCGGTGGCACGTCCTACGGCGACCTGTATCTGCGCCCACCCACAGCCAGCGTTACCGGCGGCACGATTGTCTTAGATGCCACCGGTGCCGGCAATCAAACCTTTGAAATCGATTGCAACATCGCACTCAATGCGCTCACCATCACGGGAAGTGCGGGCAACGTGGCAACGGGACGCTTGCGTATCAATCCCATTACGCTCACCAACTCGCTCTCGCTTTCGGGCACGCTGACCATCAGCAATGATAACAGTATTTTTGATGCCAATGGGCTCAATGTGTTCATCGGCGGCAACTTGGTCAATAACAACAGCACGACAACAGCCGGCTTAAATGTCGGCGGATTCCGCCCGCAAACGGCAACGCAAACGACGACCTTCAACCGTGCTGCTGCGCAAAGTATCAATGGCTCATCGGCAAACTTGACGAACTTTGCTAACCTTGTGCTCACGGGCGGAAGCGGCACGCTCACGCTCAACCGCAATATCCGCGTGAACGGAAACCTGACCATCAATTCCGGCAAAACGCTCGACGACAACAGCAACACCGTAACAGTGACGGGCAACATCACGCACAACGGCACACACACCGGCACCGGGAACATTACGCTGGCAGGCACAACCCAACAAAATCTTTCTGGCACCGGCGCATACAACAACCTTGTGCTTAATAACAGCGCGGGCGCAAAAACACTGAACAATGCCACCATTACAGGAGTCTTGACGCTGACCAACGGTATCTTGGACATCGGCTCGAACTTGCTCTCGCTCACAAACACCGGCGCGGCAGTGTCAGGGATATTCAGCAACACGCGCATGATTCGCACTAACGGGACAAATTCCGACCAAGGCGTGCAAAAGTCGTATCCCAGTGGTGCAAGTAACTTCTTATTCCCCGTCGGAACAGGCTCGCGCTACACCCCCGCCCGCTTGAATGTAACCGCAAATACAGCCACAGGCACGATTCGCGTCGTACCCGTCAATAGCCTTCACCCCGGCGTCGAATTCGGCACCAATGTCTTGCGATACTACTGGATTGTCAGAAGCACCGGCTTTGCTGGACTGCAAGTTGAGCATAGTTACAATGCCGCAGGCGACGGTGGAGATGCCACGCTTCCCGTGTCAGGCACACCTGACCGCGTCGGACGGCTTAATCCAGACCTCTCGCCGCCGAACTGGGACCCCGTCGGTGGATTCACAACGGGCTGGACATATAACAATACGACTCGTTCCATCACAACCACATCTCCCGTCACTTTCATCAATGGCGATTATACCGCAGGCACATCGGCAGAATTTTCAATCATTCCGGTTTATACCAGCATTCAAGATGGAAACTGGGAAGACCAAGCCAGCTGGACGACCTCGCCCACAACTAACACCCCGCCACGCGCAGGAAGTAACGTGGTCATTAACCATATCATTACCACGCAGCCAAACGCGATTGTTTCGGTTACAATAAACAGCGGTGGTAGTGGATATCAAGTTGGTGACGTATTAAGCGTTATAGGTGGCAGTGGCGGTCAGGTAATAGTTACGTCAGACAGTGTTGGCGTGATTAAAGGAATTCGCCTCATAAATGGTGGCACAGGCTACACAACCACAACGGGAGCGGCAACAAACGGTGGGAGTGGAACAGGCGCGACGGTGAATATCACCACTTCGCTCGGTAAAGTCGGCAATAGCGTTACCATTAACAGCAGTGGAACGCTGAATCTAACCAATACAATTGGGCATAATTTCACCGCGATTTTAGGCACGGGAACATTGCGACTGACGCCAACCAGCGGCGGCTCATATGTCTTCCCCAGTGGAAGTGCCACAAGTTTCTTGGGTTCCGGTGGCGGCAGGGTCGAGTATTCAGGCACAAGCAACGGCACCTTGCCCCCAACGCCAACAAGCTACAATAACATCTTGTTTAGCAACAGCAGTGGCGCAACCGCTTCGTATCCCAACGCTAATTTGACGTTGGCAGGAAACTTGACCGTTTCAGGCGGTGGCACGGTCGATAATCCCGATAACCGCAATATCACCGTCAATGGCAACTTCAACATTTCAGGCGGAAGCACCTACAACGCAGGGAACGGCACGCTCACGATTGGCGGAAACTTCACAGGAAGCGGCACTTACACCTTCAATGCCAATGGAGCAACAATGCCAATTTCGGGACGCTTGACCAACACGGGCACGTTCAACGCCAATACAAGCAACATCACGATTTCAGGCGCAGATGGCGGCGGCTCAAATTATAGTTTCGCAAACACCGGCACCTTTAATGCAGGCTCGGGCACCGTTACGTTCAGCGGCAGTTCAGCGCAAACCGTCGGCGGGTCGCTCATCACATTCAACAACCTCACCATCAACAAAAGCAGTAATGACCTCACCTTAGCCGGCTCAACCGACCAGCAAGTCGACGGCACGCTGACCTTGACCAACGGACGCATCATCACAGGAAGCAACGCCTTGCGACTCGGAACAGCATCAAGCGTCTCGGGCGGAAGCAACAGCAGTCACGTGCAAGGCAATGTAACAGGGATTTTCCCGACCAGCACGGCAACGCGTCGCTATCCCTTCGGAAATGGCGGCGTGTATCGTCCTCTGGATTTGGTCGGGCAAGCCTCTGGCGGAAATGCGTTGCTCAGAGGTTCAATTCAAACTGGAAGTGCTGAAGCGGTTACAAGCACCTTTTCTGGAGCAATTGCAAGGGTTTCATTTGTGCGCTACTTCCAATTCCAAAATAGCAGTAACCCTGTAACCATTACAGCCGTTCAAAATATGCGCATCAACGCAGACGACGGGTTCGGAGAATTGAACCCGAACAACAATGCGCGCATCGCAACAGCAGTTTCACCAGCGTCGCCTGTAACTTGGACGGAACGCACCTTGGTTGCCGCGCCAAATACGCTCGCCTCAAACTTGCCCACAAACGTCAGTTCAAATTCGTTCAGCCAATCTGTGGGGGCGACAGACGTCTTCTACACGACATTTGCAACGGCGTCGCTCGTCGATAATCCCTTGCCCGTCAATTTTGCAGGCATAACGATTACCGCAAAAAACAGCAAAACCGTGCGCTTAGAGTGGCAAACAGCATCAGAGCAAGACAACATCGGCTTTGTGCTTTATCGAAGCGAATCGGAGAACGGGCTTTACACCGAGATTGCTTCGTATCAGACCAGCGATAAACTGCGCGGCAGAGGCACAACGCTCGAAGAGACAACCTACATCTACGAAGATAGCCACAACACGCAACCGGGACGCACGTATTACTACAAACTCTTTAGCATCGACTTTGACGGCACACGCCATGAAATTTCGCGCACCGATATGAACGCATGGCAAGTGCAACTGCCGTTTGAGTATGCGCTCGATCAAAACTATCCGAATCCATTTAACCCTGTAACGACAATCCAGTTCTCGCTCGAAAAGCCGGGCAGAACGACGCTGGAAATTTACAATGTCTTGGGTCAAAAGGTCGCGGTTTTAGTCGATGGCCAGTTGCCAGCAGGAGCCCATCGATACCAATGGAACGCCAACGGTTTAGCCAGCGGAATGTATTTTTATCGGTTGCGTAGCAAAGAGTTTGTCGCAACAAAGAAGATGCTGTTGGTCAAATAGCCAGGTGCAAACGCAACGTGGTGGAGCAGGGGCGAGTGAAAACTCGCCTCTGTTGTTTAGATGAAGTCCGTGCGCAAGGGTCTTGGAAGAATCAGGAACTTTCGCCTAAATTCAGCGCGAACCATGATGCAAATGTGTTCCTAATCCAATCCAACATGTTTCCAATCAACTATCCTGAAAGGAGTCAAGCAATGAGCAAGAAAATTTTGATGTTAGTCGGCGATTACGTCGAGGACTACGAAGTGATGGTGCCGTTCCAAACGTTGCTCACGGTCGGCTGCGAGGTGCATGCGGTGTGTCCTGATAAGAAAGCGGGCGAAGTGGTGCGCACATCAATTCACGATTTTGAAGGCGACCAAACGTACAGCGAGAAGCGTGGACACAATTTCAAGCTCAATGCGACGTTTGCCGATGTGAAGCCTGAAAACTATGATGGGCTCTTCATTTGCGGCGGTCGTGCGCCTGAATACATTCGGCTTAATCCCAAAGTCATTGAAATTACCAAGCACTTTGCACAGCATAATAAGCCGATTGCGTCGATTTGTCATGGCGTGCAAGTCTTGACGGCGGCAGATGTGGTCAGAGGCAAGCGTGTTTCGGCGTATCCTGCGTGCGGACCTGAAGTAACGCTCGCTGGTGGCAAGTATGAAAATATCGCGATGGACGCGGCCATCACCGACGGCAATCTGGTTTCATCGCCTGCGTGGCCTTCTCACCCGGCGTTGCTCTCGCAGTTTATGCAACTCTTGGGCATTAAGGTCGAGCACAGCGAAGAAGTCGGCGCGTAAGCGAAATTCACAGGCAATCAGGGCGGAACGCGTTCCGCCCTTTGTTTTTGCACGAGACTTTGAGCACCTTCGGAAAAACCTTTGACGCACAACCTTTGTTGCTCACTCTGAAACCAGTAAATTCACGATAGTTCAATCGCAGGCAGTTGATTTGTATAACTCAAAAAAACATTTTGAATGAAACGCATTACATTGCTCGGCTCAACGGGCTCGATAGGAAGAAGTTCTCTGGACGTAATTGCACGCTTTCCCGACCAATTCAAAGCCCAGTACCTTTCTGCAAACGATAATGTCGACTTGCTTGCCGAACAAGCCAAACGCTTCAAACCGCGCGGCGTGGCGATTGCCAATCAAGAGTTGGAGCATGTGTTGCGCGAAAAGTTGCGCGGCGAATCGATTGAGATACTCGCAGGGAAAGAGGCTTTATGCGAAATTGCACGCCGAAGCGATACCGATTTTGTCATTGGCGCAATGGTCGGGTTCAGTGGCTTAAAACCGACGATTGAAGCCCTGAAAGCAGGCAAAGATGTCGGCTTGGCAAATAAAGAAACGCTCGTCGTCGCAGGTGAAATCGTTACAAATCTTTCAAAACAGTTCGGCGGAAAATTGCTTCCGATTGACAGCGAGCACTCGGCGATTTTCCAATGCCTTGCTGGCGAAAACAGCGAGCGCATCGGCAAAATCATTCTCACCGCGTCGGGCGGACCGTTTCGCACGCTTCCCAAGGAGCAATTTGCAGAGATTACGATTGAGCGCGCACTCAATCACCCGAATTGGAAAATGGGCAAAAAAATCACGATTGACTCGGCAACCTTGATGAACAAAGGGCTCGAAGTCATTGAAGCCAAATGGCTCTTCGGTGTGGCGATTGAACAAATTGAAGTGGTGGTGCATCCGCAGTCGATTATTCACTCTATGGTCGAGTTTTGCGACGGGAGCATCAAGGCGCAACTTGGCACGCCCGATATGAAAATTCCAATTCAATACGCGCTGACGTATCCCGATAGGTTCGAAGCCGATTATCCACGCATTGATTGGAAGACGCTTTCGCGATTGGATTTTGAAACGCCCGATACTGACCGATTTCCGTGCCTCGCGCTTGCCTTTGAATCTATCAAAGCCGGGGGCTCGTATCCGTGTGTGCTCAATGCCGCCAACGAAGTCGCCGTCGAGCTGTTCTTGAACGGCAGAATTCCATTCTTGAAAATTCCCGAACTCATCGAGCAAGCCTTAGACGAGCACTCGCAGAGCGGCGAATTGACGATTGAGTCGCTCATCGAGCACGACGCCGAAACGCGTCAAGCGGTCTATGAAAAAGCTGAAAAAGCCGCTTGCGTCGTATACCTTAAATCATAATCTTACATCAAGACAATGGAAAAAGAAATCTTGACGACAAAACTCCTGAAAAAGGAAGTAATAGACAAAAATAAGTCGGCGATTCAAATTGTGGCTGACTATTTTAAGGTTGCAGACATCATAGAAAGAACTCGTTTGGCAATGGGTAAAAAGGCAACTTTTAAAGTAAGCACTTCATCGACGATTAACGGAAAATTGAATCCAAATGTCTTCGCTTCCACGCATTAAAACGTCGCAAGATTGGAATACTTTCATTGCTGTAAACCCTCAAGTAGATGCGAAGACATTATTCTCTATGAGGGAACAATGCTATGCAGATATTGAAACCATCAGAAAAAGACCGTTAATAGTTTATGCCACTAAATTTCTCGATGCTTTACCAAATCGCCTAATTTTATTGACATTTCAGACGTAGATGGATTTACAGATTTAGTAGAGTCAATCAATGGTTCAGAAGAAATTGATGTTTTACGACATAGTCCCGGTGGCAGACCTGATGCAACAGAAAGAATAGTTCACATTTTAAGAAACAAATTTAAGAGTGTTCATTTCCTCATTCCACATTCGGCGTATTCAGCGGCAACAATGTTGGCACTTTCAGGGGATAGCATTACTTTACATCCAAGTGCAACAATGGGTCCAATTGACCCGCAAATTGACGGAATCCCTGCTCGCTCAATAAAACGTGGATTTGAGAAAGTAAAGGAAATCATCAAACAAGAAGGTCCTGAGGCACTGCCAGCATATATTCCATTGATAGAGAAATACTCGCTTCACTTACTTGAACTTTGTGAAGATTCAGAAAAGTTATCAAAGGATTTAGTTTCAGAGTGGATTAGAATATTTATGTTAAAGGGGAACGAAGTATATGAAAACCAAATAGAAGAAGCTGTTGACTTTTTCTCTGATTATGATAAGCACTTGCTCCATTCAAGACCTTTAACCATTAGCAAACTGAACAAGTTTAAGTTGAATATTCAACAAGCAGATAATGATTTGAGTCAGCTACTTTGGGAATCATACATTCATTTAAACGGTTTTTTTGGACTTTCTGCGTTTGTAAAACTATACGAAAGCCGACACGGAGTTTCTTGGGGAAAACAATTTCAACAACTTCTCATTCCGCAACAAGGACAATTACCCAGACCTTCATGAAAAACAAGATCAGTTACAGAAATTCTTTGCGTGAAAAACTGGGAGTTGTGGTTTTTATCAAGTTCATTTAACCTTAATTTTTTTAATCATGGACATTGGTGGTTTCTTGCAGACGATATTTTACTTCATCGTCGCCATTTTTATTCTCGTAACCGTTCACGAGTTTGGGCACTTTGCCGCCGCGAAACTCTTCAAAATGCGCGTGCTCAAATTCTACGTCGGATTTGATTTTTGGAATTTGAGACTGTGGAGCGTTCAAAAAGGCGAGACCGAATACGGCATCGGCGCGATTCCGCTTGGCGGCTACGTGCAAATTGCAGGCATGGTCGATGAAAGCATGGATACGGATTTCGCCTCAAAGCCGCCGGAGCCTTGGGAATTTCGCTCAAAGCCCGTCTGGCAACGGCTCATCGTCATTTCCGCTGGCGTGATAATGAACATGGTGCTCGCCGCTGTTATCTTCATCATGATTTCAATGAGTTACGGCGAATCGCGAACTCCTATCGCAACCGGTGTCTATGTGCCTGAAACTTCCGTCTTCGCCCAAATCGGAATCAAAACAGGCGATAAAATTCTCGAAGTCAATGGCAAACCCGTTCAGTATTGGGAAGAAGTCTTAGACCCTGAACTCTTCACGAGCGCGACTTTGACTTACACCATCAAACGCGGCGATGAACGCTTGAAGTTAGAAGCACCGCCGAATATGCTCACGCGTCTGAACGACGAAAAAGGCGAAACCATGCGTCCGCTCACACCCGCCCTCGTCGGTGAAACCCTCGCAGGACTTCCCGCCGAAAAAACAGGCTTGAAGCCCGGCGACCTCATCACCAAACTCGATGGCAAAGAAATTTATGACTGGGCAGAACTCATTGCCGTCGTCGGCGCAAATAAAAACAAAGAAATCGAGATGGAATGGCGCGCATCTAACGGCACAATTCCAAAAGATTTAGACGCGCTGAACCGATTAGCCAAAAACGGCACGCTAAAAACCGCGCAAATTACGCCCAACGCCGACGGCAAAATCGGCATTCAACTCGCCCAAGTCATGAGCCGCGAGTATAAACCGCTCGGCTTCTTTGAATCTATTGGCGCAGGCATGGCTCAAACCGCAAAAATGACCGTCATGACCATCAAAGGCTTTGGCAAACTCATCACCGGCGAAGAAGATTTGCGCAAAAATCTCGGCGGACCTGTCAAAATCGCCAAACTCGCCGGGCAAAGTGCCGAACAAGGTGCAGGCAGTTTCTTGCTCTTTTTAGCCGTGCTTTCAATTTCGCTCGCCTTCATCAACATTCTTCCCATTCCAGCCTTGGACGGCGGACAGTTCGTCTTGATTTCACTCGAAGGCATTCTCGGAAAGGAACTTCCACTCAAACTCAAAATGGCTGTCCAGCAAGCAGGTATGTATGCGCTTTTAGCCTTGATGGTCTTCATTATTTACAACGATATTGCTAATCCGTAAATAGTTCATGAAAGTTGGATTTTCTCACATTGCTATCCGAATTTGGCGTATCTTTGTAAGCAGTTAGTTTAGCAGTAAGAAGGCATCAAAAAAAGCAGTAAAAAAGAAGTAAAAATGCCCGCAAAAGCAGTAACAACCTTTCAAAAATGGGCGACTGCGACCGTCTTCGCCGTGTATTTCCTCATCTTCATCGGCGGATTGGTGCGCGTCAGTGGCGCAGGACTCGGTTGCCCCGACTGGCCGCGATGCTACGGACTTTGGATTCCACCCACAAGCGTCGACCAACTTCCGCCGCAATACGACCCCTTGACTTTCAACCCGGTGCTCACTTGGATTGAATACCTCAATCGTTTGGTGGGCGTCGTCGTCGGATTCTTCATTCTCATTCTTGCGTGGCTTGCCGTGAAAAATTTTTCAAAGCATGCGAAAATTCTTGTGCCGTCGCTTGCCGCGCTCGTCTTGGTTGCCTTTCAAGGGTGGCTGGGAAAAATTGTCGTCTCAAGCGAGTTGCACCCATTTATCGTTACGCTTCACTTGGTCATGGCACTGGTGATTGTGAGCGTGCTGATTTATGTCATGATGCAAGCGCGCGAAATGCACAATCCCGAAACTGATGTGTTAAGCAAAGACAATCAAAGCAAAATCGTGCTGGCATTGTGGGTCGCCGTAATGCTTCAAATTGCGCTCGGCACACAAGTGCGCGAAACGCTCGAATGGCTCTCGCGCGAATACCCGTTGCTCAACGAATTTGATTGGCTCGAGCAAGCAAAAGCAATTGGAATCGCACATAGCAGTTATGGCACGCTCTTAACCATTGCAATCGTCTGGATTGGACGAAAACAACTCAAAGAAAATCAACTCTCAAGGCTGTGCTCGGACGTAGTAAAATTTGCAATGGTAATCGCCTTAGCACAACTTGGCGTAGGCGCGCTCTTGGTCAAACTCGGCATTCCGCAAACGGTGCAAGTCTTTCATCAATGGATGTCGAGTTTACTCGTGGGATTTATGACGACGTGGTTCATCGGCTTGAAGTTGGCGGAAAAACGCACAGTGCCGTTGCCGAAACAAGTCGCATCTCACCCTTCATCACTTGAACTGACGAACTGACGATGAATCGAACCATCATAATTGCCACAGCCCTTGTCATTGGGCTGATTATCATGTCAATGTCGGTGATTCAACTGGCGAATGCGCCGCAGGCGAAGTTACACGAACCGCTTCAAACCTTGCCTGAATTTGAACTGACCGACCAATTCGGGAATCGCTTCACCAAAGCGGATTTGAAGGGAAAACTAACGATTGCCGAGTTCATCTTTACGCGGTGTGCGTCGGCGTGTCCTGTAATGTCGCGTCGCACGGCGGAACTGTATGAACTTTACAAAAACGCGCCAAATGTGCAGTTTATTTCCATCACGGTCGACCCCAACTACGACACCGAAGAAGTCTTACGGCGTTATGCAACCATGCACGGCGCAACCGATTCTCGCTGGAAATTTCTGCGACACCCCGACATTTCAGCGATTGTAGACCTCTGCGAAAAAGGATTTCTGATGGCGGCGGAAAAATTGCCGGGCGGGCACGCCACTAAACTCGTCGTGATCGACCCCAATGGCGCAATCCGCGCTTACTATGATTACAACGATGTTCATCTCATTGCGTCCATGAAATTGACCCTGCGGCGACTTGCAGACGACTTTCCCGAAGTCAAAACGCTCGCACACAAGCCTTAACTTGCAAACTTAACCAATCATTTACGACCATGCCGACATTAGATTTGAAACAAGTCAATGAAAAATCGCTCGCGCTGTTGGTGTATGCGATTTCAATCGTTGTCGTGAGCCTTGTGGCTTTCATGCTCTTCTTTCCGCAAGCCCTTTCATTTGGAAGCGGATTGAATGTATCGATTCTGCCGACATTTCATGCGTTTTTGAACGGCTCAACAGCAGTGCTGTTATGCGTCGGATTTTTCTTCATCAAGCAGCGCAAATTTCAAGCGCACAAAACCGTGATGGTGAGCGCGTTTATATTGTCGTCCATTTTTCTCATCTCGTATGTCATTTATCACTCGCAAGCCCCGGTAAGCAAGTTTGGCGGAGAAGGGGCGATTCGTTATGTGTATTTCTTCGTGTTGATTACGCATGTGATTTTGGCGGCAATCATTATGCCGTTTGCGCTCTTTACGATTGCGCGCTCATGGCGCGGTGAGTTCGACAAGCATAAAAAAATCGCACGATGGACGCTTCCACTGTGGCTTTACGTCGCAGTTACGGGCGTTGTTGTATATTTGATGATGAAACCTTACTACAACTTTTAACCTTGCAGTCCAACAACTAAACTGACAAATCAATGATTGCCACAACACTTTCACAAGCCGAAATTGCCTCCGTTACAAAGGTTTTGAACAAAATTCTCGAGACCGAACTTGCAGGTGTGGTTCGATACACGCACTATTCGTTTATGATTTATGGATACAACCGTATTCCGATTGTCGATTGGTTGCGTGCCCAAGCCTCTGAATCGCTGGCACATGCGCAACAAGCCGGCGAACTCATCACGGGGCTTGGTGAACACCCGTCGCTCTCAATCGGACACTTGCTCGAGACGCATAACCACGACATTGGCGCAATTCTGCTTGAATCGCTCGAGCACGAACAAGAAGGCTTAAACGCCTATCGCGAACTCTTGGAACTCGTCAAAGATAAATCTGTCGTCTTGGAAGAATATGCGCGCCAGATGATTCACGACGAAGAACTGCACATCATGGAGGTCAATAAAATGCTCCGTAAGCCCGGAGATATTGCCGCGTTCAAAAACTAAACGGCTGCGCGTTGTGAAAGGAAGCGGAGCATGCTTCCCGTTGAACCTTAAAACCATATCAGCCATGAAAAATCTACTTGTTTGGGCAACGCTTGTTGTTGCGCTGTTCTTGGTTGGGTGCAAACCAGAAACATCTGCAAAACTGGAATCTCTGCCAAGCGGCGTCACATTTTCAGGAAAATTAGACAAAGTGCGCTACGATGCCACGCAAAAAGCCTTAATCGTCAAGGGTGATTTGACGATGGAAGATTACAACGCACTCGTGGCGATGTCGGGCGACTACGAATACCGAAAAGCCGTCGACCGCCTGTTTGAGTGGACGAATAGAAGCGAATCGGCAAATCAAGGCTACATTCGTATGCTGGTCGACCCCGCCGTTCATCAAGTTGCTAAACAAATGAAGCAAAACTTTTTGAGCGGCAGAGCAGACGCCATGATTGAAATTTTCCCTGAAAAAACGCGCAAAGCCGTTGCCGCTGTGCTCAACGAGGAAGTGCGATTCGCCGTAATTATTGGCGGGTTGAAGCCTGAAGAACTTGCCGAAGCGCAAAAGAAATCCGCCCAAGTGAGCCGCTTCGGTCGTGATGCCATTTGCGTGGTGGTTAATCCCAAAAACATGGTCGATGAACTAAGGCTCTCGCAAGTTGGAGAAATTTTTTCGGGGCAGATTACAAATTGGGGTGCCGTCGGTGGCAAGCCAATGAACATCCGTCTCTTGCTCCCGCATGAGCAAGATGGGCGGCGCGACTTCCTCGAAGATACGCTCGGCATTAAACTCTCCGATAAAGCCGAAACCACCGTAACCGAAGCACAACTCTTGGAAACGATTGCGAAAGACTCATCGGCAATTGGGTTTGTGAGCATGGCGAGTGCAAAGCCGTTCCTCAATCCCAAAGGACCCGATACAACGGCAAAGTTCAAGGTGCTTGCCATTCGCGCCAACGAGCAGGGCGCAAAAGCCGTGCTCCCATATCAAGCCTTTGTAGCCCAGTCGAAGTATCCGCTCACGGTCGATATTTACACGTTTTTCCGCACCAACTTGGGAAACTTTCCGCCAATTGTTTCCGCCTATATGCACGCAAGCCAGAAAGAAACAGACGGTCAGTTTGTGCTTAACGCGATGGGATTAGTGCCGACTCGTGTGCAAATTCAACTCACCGAATAAACCATGCATCGCCGTCAATCGAGACTCGGAAAAAGTTACATTGCAATCATTGGAGTTTTATTATCTGTTATTGCAATAAACTGCAATCTGCAAAAAGAGGAAACCACAACCGCAGGGAAGTTGGAAGTGATTTCTGACGAGAGCATCGCACCGCTCTTAAATCTTCAAATCAAAGAGTTTATGCGTATCTGGAAAGGCGCAGAACTGACCAATGAAGCAGATTTAACGCGCAGAGCCGTCGAGCGATTTGTCAATAAAGAAACGCGCTTTATCGTGATGTCCCGAACACTGAATACGGAAGAACTCGCGGCGATTAAAGAAGTGGATTTAAGTTACGTGCATAAGCCCATCGCTTACGACGCGATATGTTTTATTGTTAATCCGAAAAATCCTGTCAGCAAACTGAAAACGGAGCAACTGCGCGAGATTCTTGCAGGTCGAATAAAAAACTGGGAGCAGGTCGGCGGAAAAAAACAACCCATTCAACTCTTGGTGATGAGTCGCAACGACGGACAGCGCGACTTCCTCAAAGACTCTTTGCTTCGTGGTGACGATTTCCCCAGCGACGCCTATCCGTGCTCCACCGCAACACAGATGAAAGAACTGGTCTTGAAATTTGACGGAGCACTTGGATATACGGGCATGGCGCATGTGAGAGACGGGCTGAATCCAAACGTGCGCGATACCTCCGCCTATAAGGTTCTGGCACTTGCTCCCGAAGGCGATTCCACTTACTTCTTGCCGATGCAGGAGCACGTCTATAAACACCGTTACCCACTGGTAAACACGGTCTATTATCTTTACTTGAAGTCTGACAAGTTGCCGTTAGGATTTGCGGCGTTTCTCTCAAAAGAAGGGCAGAAGGTTTTTCAGCGAAATGGCGCGGTCCCGTTTGAGCCGCCAATGTGGATTATCAATTTCAAACAAGATTAAACCGTTTCCGGCAATGAGTTTCCGCAATAAAATCATCGTGCTCCTTGTCGTTGCTGTGGCTGTGTCGGCAATTTTCCCAATTTTCTCGCTCACCCAGTTAAACAACTTTGATAAAGATTTCAAAATTTATGTCGGCGAGCGCGTCAATGAATATGTCAATACCAGCGAAATGAACAAAAGCCTCATTCGCTACGACAGCAACCTGTGGAAATATGTCGCATCGGGCAACTCAAACTGGCTCAAAGATGCGCAAGACGCCAAACGCACCTTAGAGCGCAATATCTCCGAACTCCTCCAAGTCGCCGAAGGCAATATCGAACTGACAAGCACGGTGCAACGCATTCAATCCATGCAAGAAGAATACTTCCGAAAAGCCGAAGTCATTGCGCAATCCAAAGGCACGATTGATGAAAAATCCTCTAAGCTCACAAGGGAATACAACGAGATTTTAGTCAAAGTTTTCAACGAAACAAATCGGCTCAACGAATTAAAACAAAATAACTTACGCAAAGCCTCTGTGAGCGTGCGCGAGCAAGTCAACGAGCTGCGCGAGGTGGGATTGATACTTGCAGTAATTTTCTTGCCCATTCTGATTACCGTTGGGGTCATCATTTATACCACAACCGCCACGCCGATTGAAAAACTCACGAAAATCATTAAAAGCGTGAGCGAGAACGATTTCAAAGATATGAGTGCCGTTGTGAAGGGGTCAGAAGAATTTATCGAAAAGCGCAAAAGCAACGATGAAATCTCACGCCTGGCACGAGCCTTGCGCAACTTCGGTCAACAAATTGAAGATAAAACCAAAGAACTCGAGCAACTCATCATCACAGATGAAAAAACCAAACTCTTCAACTTTCGCCACTTCAAATCTGAACTGCAAGCGGAAATCGCGCGCGCCAAACGCTTCGGCGAATCGGTCTCGCTAATTATGATTGATGCCGATAAATTCAAGCATTACAACGATACAAACGGGCACGTCTTGGGCGACGAAGCCTTGATTAAAGTGGCAAAATTGATGAAAAGCATTTGCCGCGAAACCGACAAACCCGCACGATTCGGCGGAGAAGAGTTCGCCGTCCTGCTCCCGAGAACAGGCAAAGAAGAAGCCGTAATTTTTGCAGAACGCATTCGTAAAACCATCGAGGAAGCCGTGTTCGTTAATCAAGAAAAACAGCCCGGCGGAAATTTTACCGCAAGTCTGGGCGTCGCCACATATCCCGAAGATTGCACCGACGCTGAAACGCTGGTGAATGCGGCAGATAAAGCCCTCTACAAAGCCAAAGAAAAAGGACGCAATCGCGTAGAAGCCGCACCATCTAAATTCTTTTAATTAAAATGAATATCACATGCTTCGATGCGCATACCTTTGAAAAGGAATTTCTTCTCAACGCGGCGGCGGGAAAGCATGACATTCGTTTCCTGAAGCTGCAACTTACCACCGAAACCGCCGACCTCGCACGCGGAGCCGATGTAGTGATGCTCTTCGTCAATGACGACGGTTCTGCGCCTATTTTGGAAAAACTTCACACATTGGGAATCCGATACATCGCGCTTCGCTCCGCCGGATACAACCACGTGGATTTAGCCAAAGCCAAAGAATTGGGGATTCGCGTCGCAAATGTGCCTGCCTATTCGCCCTATGCTGTTGCGGAGCATACCGTCGCCCTCATGCTCGCGCTCAATCGCAAACTTGCCAAAGCTCATAACCGAATCCGCGAATCCAACTTCTCGCTCACAGGGCTCGTTGGGTTTGATATGAACGGCAAAACCGCAGGCATCATTGGAACCGGAAAAATCGGCGCGATAGTCGCCAAAATTCTGCACGGATTCGACTGTAAATTGCTTGGATACGACCTCTATCCCAATCCCGCACTCACGGAGCATTACGGCTTAAAGTATGTCGATATTCCAACGCTCTGCCAAGAAAGCGACATCATCACGCTTCACACACCGCTGACCGAAAGCACAAAATACCTCATCAACGAACAAACCGTTGAGATGATGAAACAAGGTGTCATGCTCATCAACACCAGTCGCGGCGGATTGGTGAAAACCAGCGCGGTATTGGCTGGACTGAAATCGGGCAAAGTCGGCTACTTCGGAATCGATGTCTATGAAGAAGAAAAGGGGCTCTTTTTTTATGACCGCTCCAATCAAATTTTGCAAGACGAAATTTTAGCGCAACTCATGGTGCTCCCAAATGTGCTTATCACCAGCCACCAAGCCTTTCTCACCGATACCGCCTTGCGCAACATCGCCGAAACCACCTTTGAAAGCATCAACCTCTGGGCAGAAGGAAAGGAAAGCCCCAACGAATTGACAATAAAACCGAACATCTTGGAATAAAATCGCTTAAACCTTGAAATTTGAACTCACCATAGCAAGGCGATTTCTCTTTCCGCAACGGGAAAAGGAGCACAAGCCGACTTTCATCAGCACTATCGCCACAGGTGGAATCGCGCTTGGCACGGCGGCACTCATTCTCACGCTCTCGATTGTTCAAGGCTTCAGCGACGAGATTCGGAACAAAATCATCGGCTTCGGCTCACACCTTCACTTGGTCAAGGTCGGTGGCGACATGGTGAAGTATGATTCTGTTATTGCAATAAAAACCACTCAAATCCAAAATGTGAAATCCGTTTCCCCGTTTCTACAAAAAGACGTAATTCTGAAATCCGCAAGCGGAGCATCACTGCTTGAGCCCGCCTTGCTCAAAGCCGTTGTGCCACAAACTGATAACTCGTTCATTCGCAATAAACTGATTTCGGGAGCATACTTTTCCGATTCTATACAGGTGAGCCTGCCACTACTGCTCGGCAAAAAAATGGCGCAAAAACTCGCGCTCAAAGTCGGCGACCAACTGCTGGTCATTGCTACCACGAAAGCCTTTTCAGAGACACAAGCGACGAGCGAAATAACCGCTAAAAATCTGCTTAAATCCATGCGCCTTGAAACTGCAACAGTGGTTGGAATTTATGAAACGGGTCTCTCGCAAGGCTTTGATGACGCGATGGCATTCACAACGCTTCGGGCGGCACAAGATTTTTTAGACATGCCCGACATGATTAGCGGCTACGAACTGGTTGTTGAAGACATTGACCGCGTCGGAGAAACTGCACAAGAATTAGATAGCCTCATCGGTTTTCCGATGTATGCCCGCACGATTTTTCAGATTTACCAAAATATCTTTGTGTGGCTCCGCTTTCAAGAAAACATCATTCCGCTCTTGCTCATCAGCGTTACGATTGTGGCGGCGTTTAACGTGATTTCAACTCTGCTCATCATCGTGCTTGAAAAGGGCAGAGAAATTGGCGTGGTGATGTCGTTCGGCGCAAGCGGCAAGCAAATCAAAACGATTTTTATTTCGCAGTCGCTTTTGATGGCAGGGGTTGGAATTGCAATCGGGAACGGGCTTTCGCTGTTGCTGTCGATAGTAGAGAAGTCTCTGCACCTCATCTCGCTTTCGGAAGAAACTTACTTCATCAGCAATGTGGCGATTGCGATTAAGCCTATAAACTATGTGATGATTTCGGCTTTTACTTTGGCAGTGTGCTGGCTTGCGTCACTGATTCCGTCGAGCGTGGCGGCGAAATTAAATCCGATTCAATCGATACGACGATGAAAAATTCTGTTATTGCAATAAAAACCAAAATTCCAAAAAAGTTCATATTCAGTAAAAACAGCATAAAGAGCATCAACATCATTACGAGTATTAGCATTGCAGGGCTTGTGATTGGCGTTACGGTCATTTGCGTTGTGCTTTCAGTGTTGAACGGATTTCGGGACATTGTTAGTGGACTGTTTCTCACGATTGATAGCAATGTGCAACTCATCGCAAAGGAAGGTCAAACAATTGAAGTAACGGAATCAATGCTGAACGGCTTGAAAAGTTTACCCGAAGTCGCGTCGGCGGAGCGGTTTATCGAGGGCAAAGTGTTGATTGCCTCGAAAGAGAAAAGTAGCGTCGTGGTGATGAAAGCCATTGAGCAAAGTGCCATCAAGCAACTCACAGGCTATATGGACGTTCGGCGGCGATTTGGCGACCAAGACCTTGCCATCGGCGGTGGCGTTGCTAATCGACTCGGCGCAATGTATCAACATGAGCTTGTTGTCATCAGCGCGAAAACGATTGATGAAGCCATAGAGACACTGCAAAATCCGCTCACCAAAAAGCAACCCGATTTGCCCGTCATGCGCGTCGAGAATTTTTTTCGCACGCACCGTGTCTATGACGACGTGTATGTCTTGGCGACACTCAACGCAGGCAAGCGCGTTTTCGATTACGCCGAAAACGAAGTTACAGGAATTGATATTCGCCCGAAAACAGACCTCTTCGGAAAGCCCTTATCTGACGAGGCGTTGCAGACTGCCGTAGAAACATGGGTTAAAGAAAACGGACTAAGCGATAAACTGCAGCTTACTCGATTGGAAGATAAGTTCAGCGACTTGTTTCGCGTGATGAAGATGGAAAAATGGGGAAGTTTCGCGGCACTAATGCTTATTATCATCGTTGCCTCGCTCTCGCTGATTGGCTCGCTAACCATGACGGCAATCGAAAAACGTCGCGACCTGTATTTCCTTCGTTGTATCGGGCTGACTGCCAAAGACGTGCAACATATTTTTCTCATCGAGGGCGCGCTCATTGGCGCAATTGGCATCACGACGGGGCTTGCGCTTGGCTACATCATCGCATTTCTCCAACAAGAATACGGACTTGTAAAATTGCCTTATGGAAACGCCTTCATCGTCAAAGCCTATCCAGTTGTGATTGAAGCGTGGGATTTTGTTTGGACGGCAATTGTAGCCTTTTTCATCACGATGTTGGCAAGTCTTTATCCTGCAAAGCGGGCGGCGGAGCTTTCCGAAAAACTCTCTCTAAATCGCGAATAAGGGTAGTGCTATTAAAGTGTGTTTTTCATTCCGAGCCGTGCAAACCTCACCCTTGCTTGCGCGTTGCGGAATCTTTCCATGTCCTGACGAAGTCGGGACAGGGTGAGGTCGTAGCGTCGCGTCGTTCACCATGACAAACACAAGAACATAACACGACCCGAATAAGTTAAGGTAGATTTATGAAACAGATTTTGTAATTTTCGCAACGCATCAAGGCAAGCGAAAAATGGAACACAATCAGCACATCTACCAAGAAAAACTCAAAAAAAGCACGAAGGCTTCAAGGGGGTTGTTTCTTTCAACCTTAATAACCACAGCGATTTTTTTAGTTGAACTTGTTGGAGGAGTGATGAGCGGAAGCCTTGCGCTTCTTGCCGATGCCGGGCACATGGTTACAGATGTCTTCGCGCTGCTTGTGAGTTCTCTTGCTGTATACCTTGCCTCAAAGCCCGCTACGAAAAATCGCACCTACGGATTTTACCGCATTGAAATTCTTGCCGCCTTGCTCAACGGCACAATTTTGTGTCTCATCGCCGCCTTCATTTGTTATGAAGCGATTGGACGATTTGGCTCACCCAGAGAAATTCATACTGACGAAATGATGATTTTCGGCGGCATTGGCTTGCTGGCAAATATGGTCAGCGCGCTGCTTTTGCATCGCTCAAAAGAAAGTAGCGTCAATGTCAGAGCCGCCTATTTGCACGTGCTTTCAGACTTGATGGGGTCAATTGGCGTGTTGGTAGCGGCTGGCGTAATTGCATTAACCGGCTGGCAATTCGTTGATTCCGTCATTAGCATTTTGATTGCCATTTTGATTGTGCGCGGTGGCTGGAACATCGTGTGTGAATCCGTTGATGTGCTCTTGGAAAGCGTGCCGCGCGATTTGGATATTACTTGCATTGAAAAAGAACTTCGCGCGCATGAACACGTCGTCGACCTGCACGACCTTCACATTTGGGCGATTACATCGGGCGTCAATGCGCTTAGTTGTCATATCGTCGTCGATGAATATGATTGCAGTCAAAACCTGATTCTTAGCATCAATAAATTGCTTAAAGAACGCTTCAATATCGACCTCGTCACGATTCAACTCGAAAATGGACACGTCCAAAAGCACATCGAGCACCACCGAACTTCTTTAAGTGAAAAGAGAAGTGAATCTCATCATCACTTGCATGCACATCATCACTAAATTGTTTTTCACAAGTGAACTTTTATATTTACCATCAAAAACTTTTTGGGACAAACATCTACAATGCACAAGATTGACCCAAGCACAATTCCTATTTTTGAAGGAATTTCGCAGGAAGAATTCGATCAGATTGTTAAATATGCCTTTGTAAAAGGGTTTGAGCCGAATTATGTCTTATTTCGCGAGAATCTGATTGTGGGTCAGATTATGTATGTGATTTTGTCAGGCAAGGTTGAGCTCTCAAAAAAGAATGCCGCAGGTGAAGACGAAGTGTTCATGACACTCGGACCGGGTGCGCTGCTCGGCGAAATGTCTCTCTTTGAACAGCAAAAACGCTCTGCATCAGCAGTTGTGAAAGAATACTCGGAACTGCTTGTGATGCCAAAATATAACTTCGATCGAATGTTGCAGAGCCGTCCGACAGAAGCCATCAAAATCTTGCTTAACTTCATCAAAATTCTTTCACAGCGATTGCGCGAAACCACCAATCGCATGATGAAAGCCAAAAGTGAAGCGGAATCAGCGTCAGCTGCGTTGCCAACACCGCAACCACCCATGGCAACACCAGCACCAACATCGCCGATGCAAGTCGCCCCTGAAAAATTAGCCATTCGCGATGGTGCGCAAAAGGGCAATGAACTTTACGTGCTTACCCTCGAGGAACTTCAAAATCCTAACCTCTATCAAATTTTAGAACAAAAACGACAGCAAGGACTTATTACCGATAGTTCCTCGCGACTTCTCATGATTCGCGACCTTGTCAATTACTACCTGCAACTTCCCATGGAAGAACTTCAACTCAAAGTGCGCGAAATGGAACTGCGCTTCCGCAATCGTCCTCGCGTTTGAGTACCATAAACGTTCAAAACACCTACCTGTGTTCATTGTTCTAAAAACTCAATTCATCAAATTTCAAACGAACAATGACAGCTCAAACAAGTGCTATACATACACCAACCGACACCACACCCACACGACGCCATAAACTAACCTTACTTTTCTATAATCAGCCCGATAAAAGCGTTGTCTTGGAAGTAGACGAAGGCACTTCTATTCTGCACGCGTGCATGGAAAACGCGATTCATCTGCAACATAACTGCGGCGGCGTTTGTGCATGTGCAACCTGCCACGTGATTATCAAAAAGGGAATGGAAAACCTGCCCGAAATGACCGACGAAGAAGAAGAGCAATTAGACGAAGCCGTTGGACTGACGCTTTCTTCACGGTTAGGGTGTCAGTCAAAAATATACGGCGACGTAACGGCTCTGATTCCTGACCAGTCCATTTATTTGGGGCATTAAGTTAGGGAATTGAGAAGTGAGACAAAGGGGAATCAAAGTATCGGCTCAAACAATGTGCCGACCGACAATTCGTTTCTGAACAGCAGAGCCTCAATGACGGCTTTATTGGCTTTTGGAAACGCATATTGATTCAACTCGCTCAACGTAACCCAGCGGACTTCTTGGCTACTTTTTGGCTGTGGGCTGCCGCTTCGATAGGTGCATAAAAACGCATGAAGCGTGATTTTGAAATGCGTGTAAGTGTGCTTGACAACAGCAATCCGCTCGCCAACCTCCACGCGTAACCCCGTTTCCTCTTCCACTTCTCGCTTGCAACACTCGACAAGACTTTCACGTGCCTCACGTTTTCCACCCGGAAATTCCCAAAGATTCCCCAGCAAGCCGTCGGGCGGACGAAGTGCGATTAAGACCTTTCCCTCGCGCTGAACGATGCCAATTGCAATTTCTTTGTGCGGAAGTTTCGGCTTTGGCGATTTGAATGGATACGCTGAAACTGCATTTTGTTGAAAAGCGGCGCAGTCTTGATTGAGAGGACAGACGGAGCATTTTGGATTTTTTGGCGTGCAAAGTGTCGCACCAAGTTCCATCAAGGCTTCGTTAAATTCGCCCGCTCTACCTTTGGGAAGATTTAGCGTTGCCAATGCTTCAATTTTAGATTTCGTCGCGGGTTGTCTAATATCCTCGCGAATTGCATAAAGCCGCGCAAACACGCGGAGCACATTGCCGTCAATTGCAGCGCAATCTTCACCGAAAGCAAGGCTTGCCACGCTTGCCGATGTGTATGCTCCAAACCCTTTGAGCCTTTGCAAGGCTTCTCGTGTTTGAGGAAGTTTACCCCCATGCTCCCGAAGCACCGTTTGAGCGGCATGTTGAAGATTACGGGCGCGGGCATAGTAGCCAAGCCCTTCCCAGCATTTCATCAGGTCGTCGGTGTGTGCTTCTGCTAAAGCTTGAACCGTCGGAAACTTTTCCAAAAAACGGTGGTAATAGGAAATGACCGTTGCCACTTGTGTTTGTTGTAACATGACTTCTGAAATCCAAATGTGATACGGATTTCTGGTCTTCCGCCAAGGTAAATCGCGCTTATTTTTTGCAAACCATTGAAGCAAATTTTCAACAGATACTTTTTTGTAAGTCATTTTAATTAAAACGCTTAAAAAGATCTACATCAAGCAGAGTTAAATCTTTTCCAAGTAAAGTTCAAGGGATTTTTGCTCTGCAGGTTCGGTGCGAATCACCTCAAAGGTTTCGTTTTCTACGCGCTTTATCCAGAGTGAAAGGACGGCAAGTTCAGCAACATCGGCTCTATCAATAACGCCAGAAATCATATCACCCTTGCCGGTTTGAAGTTGGTGCTTAAACGGTTCGCCGTCTTTTAAGCCGCCCGGACGAATGACGGTATAAGTGAATCCATCTTTGCCGTAAATGCTCCGCAGATGATTTTCAGAGCGCAGTTTTTGAGAAAGCACGCCACCGAATAAATTAAGTGGATGAAAGGGCTTTGTAACCGCAATGGAACTCACCAAAATAAATTTCTTGACGTCGTTTTCTCGGGCAATATCCACAAGCCGAATAATACCATCGCCATCTACTTGCACAGGGGAAGATTCACCAAACAGGCTGTTTGCACCAATCGTGCAAATCACGGCTTGACAGCCTGAAACTGCGCTCCGCAGTGCCGACGCATTTTGAATTCTGCCAAGCGAAACCTCAATATTTCTGAACTCCGCAAGTTTATCGGCTTTTCGGGCAAAGGCGCGTGTTTCAATTCCATAGTGCTGTAAGCGTCGAATCACCCACAGCCCCGTGCGCCCAGAAGCTCCTACAACTAATACTTTTCCTTCGAACTTTTTCATAGTCCTGCTGTGATAATACTTCGTGAAAAAAGTGAGTAGTGGATAGAATAGATGACCGATATATCTACAATGATGTGCAGAAATACAACTGTCCAAATATCACGATAGAGAAAATAAATCAACGCCCAACTGATTGCTAATGCAAACTGCAATGGCATAAAAAAGGCTTTATAGCCCATCTTTTCAGGGTCAGAAGTCAGATGCGGCGGAAATTCATTCATCCAAAACGCACCGTGAATAAACCCACTGAACGCCATAAAAATTAAAAGTCCGCCTAAAAAGAGAAAGGGCTTTTTATCGGTATATTTTGCCATCCAAGCCTCACCAAATTTGAAAAACGTAATGAAAATGAACGTCTCGCAAATTCCATTTCCCAATCCGAAAACCAGCATTGAAACATAGTCTAACGGTCGCCCCAGCGTTTCCGTAGAGTTCTTGTAAATAAACGCATTGAAAATTACAAGGAGCAGAGAAGTGAAGACAAGTAGCACCCGCTTCCAATCTCGTTGCTGTTTTTTTTGCGGAAAGAGTTCTTCTCCCAGAAATAAAATGGCGCAGAGAACGCCAACCGCCCAGTAAAGCATGACATAGATTCCCGTTCCCATAGCGATAGAAAGTTTTTAAGGTTAGATAAAACAGTTAAGGTTTGTAAATCCAGTCTGCAATGAACACGTTCGTCTCTCCACGCTGTTTGCCGTTGCGGTTAGAAGAGAAAATAATTTTCTTGCCATCTCTTGTAAATACGGGAAACCCGTCAAATTCAGGACAGAAGGTAACGCGAATGAGTTTTTCAGGGTTTTCGGAATCAATCAAATGAATGTCAAAATTTCGTCCCCGTTCAGTATCGGCAACATTCGTGGAAAACGCAATCGTGCGATTATCGGGATAGAAGAACGGCGCGAAATTGGCTTTACCGTTAGAAGTCAGTTGTTTGCAATTGCTCCCATCGGAATCCATAACGAAAAGTTCCATTTTATTTGGGCGCACAAGTCCTTCACGGAGCAGAGCTTTATAGGATTCGGCTTCGGTGGCATCGGGCGAGGAAGCACGAAACACGATTTTCTTCCCGTCCCACGAGTAGAACGCTCCACCGTCGTAGCCGAGATGGTTCGTGAGCCGCTTTTGATTGCTCCCGTCTAAATTCATCTCGTAAAGTTCTAAATCGCCATCGCGCATGGAAGTGAAAATGATTTTATCGCCGGTTGGAGAAACGGTGGCTTCAGCATCATAACCGGGTGCATTTGTAATGCGTCGCAAGTTGCTCCCGTCGGCATTGGCGAAGAAAATATCATAGCCTTGATAGAGTGCCCAAGTGTAGCCTTTTGCCATGCTTGGCGGAGGTGGACAGGCGGTGTCGGCTAAATGCGTAGAGGCATACAAAATGCTCCCATCGGGCAAAAAGTAGGAGCATGTGGTGCGTCCTTTTCCAGTGCTCACTAAACGCTTACCCGAGCCGTCAAGGGTCATGATGTAAATCTGGTCGCAATCGCTTCCGCCTTTGCGCGATTGAAAAATAAGTTGAGTTTCGTCAAACGAAAGATAGGCTTCAGCATTTTCGCCTTCGAAGGTCAGTTGCTTGACATTGGCGAGGAATTGTTCTTCTCCCTTGTAAAGCAATGTTTTGGGATTAAATCCTGTCGAATCATATTCTTGTGAGTAGAGCGGAGAGAATAAGGAAAATGTTAAAATAAAAGTGCTTAACTGCCTCATGCTTGTTTAAGTGATTACTTTGCTTGTTCTTCGGCGTGGTATGAACTGCGCACCAACGGACCGGATTCCACATTGCGGAATCCCATTTCAATCCCGATACGGCGATACATTTCAAACTCCTCGAGTGGCACATAACGGGCAATCGGCAGATGCGCTTTGGTTGGTTGAAGATACTGTCCGATGCTCATAATATCACAATGAACGGCGCGCAAATCTTTCATCACTTCTATGACTTCTTCGGGCGTTTCGCCCAGCCCAACCATCAGGCCTGACTTTGTAACGAGATTAAAATGCTCCTTCGCGCGTCGAAGCAGGTCAAGGGTGCGTTGATACTTGGCTTGCGGGCGCACGACGCGGTAAAGGCGTGGCACGGTTTCCGTATTATGATTCATAATATCGGGGTGCTCCCGAAAGACCATATCCATTGCTTCGGTATCGCCTTGAAAATCGGGAATCAAGACTTCAATTTTCGTAGTCGGGTGTTGCTTGCGAATTTCGCGAATGGTTTCTGCCCAAATGTTCGCGCCGCCGTCGCGCAGTTCATCGCGATTGACGCTCGTGATAACCGTATGACGAAGATTCATGATTCTAACCATTTCGCCGACGCGTTTGGGTTCGGCTAAATCAAGTTCGGTCGGTCGCCCTGTTTTGACGGCGCAAAAGCCGCACGAGCGCGTGCAGGTGTCGCCCAAAATCATAATCGTCGCCGTGCCCGACGCCCAACACTCGCCAATGTTCGGGCATCGCGCTTCCTCACAAACCGTGTGCAGTTTGTAAGTATCAACCAGCGATTTCAGCCGCAAATAGCCTTCACCGGTCGGAAGTTTCACTCGAAGCCAATCAGGGCGGGGCGTGCGTGGCGCGGGAGACTCTATGACGTTTAAGGAATCTACTTTAATCATCTTACGGAAACCTTTTTGCAATTTTAGAGAGAAACGGCCGAAATGTCAAGCAAAATTTCAAAAGATGATTGCTTCGTCGGTGTTGCTATGACAACGGAAAATCACAAACGATAGGCTGAACCGTTAAGCAACGGAGGAGCAGAAATTGGTTTTACAGGTGTAAGCGTCGGAATTAAGCGTTTAGAAGCACTTGTTTGAATTTTTCCAAAGTGGATTTGCGCTGTTCCAAGTTCACTTCACCCAATTCCTCCCAATGTTTTAGTCCTTTGCCCGTAGAGAGAATCTCCAACGCTTGTGCTTTGATTTCGGGTTGAAGTTGATTGGATTCCGATTGTAAAGCGGCAAGGGCAAGCACAATGACGGAGAAGACGCCTTCGTCCTCCGCCATAGCTTTGAGTTCGTCCAACACTTGTTTTGTGGCTTGCACTACACTTGCGCCCTCGGCAAGGGCAAGTTCGAAAATCGCCTTTGCGGCTGAAGCGGCGTCGTTTTCAAAAATTCCGTCACCCCAAATCCCCATTGACTTGCCTCGTTAAGTTTTTTGGTTTCAATCAGAGAGAACTGTTTTCGTTGTAGGATTCCAACGTCTTGCAAAGCGTCTGCAAGAAAAATCCCGCCAGCGACCCATCGATAATACGATGGTCGTAGGAAAGGGAAAGATAAGTCATGGAGCGAATGGTAATCACATCAGAGCCATCGTCGAGCGTTTTCACGACGGGACGTTTGACAATCGCGCCAGTGCCGAGAATCGCCACCTGTGGTTGATTGATAATCGGTGCTCCGAAAAGATTGCCGCTTGTGCCATAATTAGTGAGCGTAAACGTGCCGCCTTGAATGTCGTCGGGCAAAAGTTTCTTGGTGCGTGCACGCGACGCCAAATCTTGAACCGCACGTGCAATGCCGACCAAGTTCATTTCGTCAGCATTTTTGATGACAGGCACAATCAAGCCGCCTTCGCCGCGTTCTCCAAGTGCAACCGCAACGCCGAAGTTGATATACTTCTTAATGATGATTTTATCGCCGTCAACCGATGCATTGAGCATTGGAAACTGCTTCAATGCTTTAATCGCGGCTTCAATGAAGAACGGCGTATAGGTGAGTTTCACGCCGTTTGTGGCTTCGAAGGTGTTTTTCTTTTTCTTCACAAGATTGACAAGCCCCGTTACATCGGCTTCCGAAACCGAAGTCACATGTGCCGAAGTTTGTTTAGAGCGAACCATGTGCTCGGCGATGAGCTTGCGCATGTTATCCATCTGCACCACTTCGGAGCGAGCGGCGTCATAAACGACGGGGTGGTGCGCTGGCGCCGGCTTGGGTGCGGGTTGTGCCGGTTCAATTTTTCCGGTCGGTGCAACCGTCGTCGTAGAAACAGCGACGCCTTTAGCACGATTTTGAATGTAGTTCAGTAAGTCGGCTTTGGTCACGCGCCCACCTATGCCTGTGCCTTTGATTTTGGCAAGCTCGTCCATTGAGACGCCTTCGGTGCGCGCAATATTCAGCACGACCGGTGTGTAAAAGCGTCCTGATTCTTGATGTTCCAACTCGGCAACGGCTGTTGCGACTTCATGTTGAGCAGATTCAACTGGTGCTGTCGCGACTGGCGCGCCGTTCTTTTCCGATGAAACTTGTGGCTTGGCTTCCGTTGGCGGTGTTGGTGCAGGTTCGGCACCAGCCGCTACATCGGTTTCTATGATTGCAATGACTTTTCCGACCGGCACAACATCGCCTTCATTAAACAAAATTTCGGATAAAATCCCTGCCACATTTGAAGGCACTTCAGCGTCGACCTTATCGGTTGCAATGCTCAATATGTTTTCATCTTTGGCAACCGGCTCGCCGACTTTCTTCAACCATTTCAAAATTGTGCCTTCCATAATGCTTTCGCCCATTTTGGGCATAACGACCTCAAATTTTGCCATTTTTTTTGATACTTAGTTTTAAGTTTTAAGTAGTGTTGGTGTTGAGTAGATTTGTTTCCGAATATAAAAAAAAGGCACTGGAGAAAAGAAAAAATTCATTAAGATTGTTTTGTGTTAGTGTTCTCATCAGATACAAAGCAATGGCAAACATCATCTCAATCGGAACCGCTGTTCCGCCTTTCGTAGCAACACAAGACGACGCAAAAGACTTTGCAACCCATCTTTACGGCGCATCTTACAAAGGCAATTTAGAAAGGCTTATCAGCATTTTTGAAAATACTTTGATAAAAAAGCGTCACTTCTGCGTGCCAGTGGAGTGGTTTTCTTCGGCAAAATCGTTTGAAGAAAAGAACAACTTATATTTGGAAAACGCACTCAATCTCTCGGAGCAGGCGATTGAAACCTGTTTGCAGAAGGCGCAAGTTTCCATTTCAGAAATTGACTATCTCCTCTTCGTTTCAACTACAGGATTGGCAACGCCGACGATAGATGCGCGGTTGATAGACAAGCTCCCATTTCGCAAGAGCGTGCGCCGTCTGCCACTCTGGGGGCTTGGGTGCGCTGGCGGAGCAGCCTCGCTTTCTTGGGCGAAAACAATTGCGGGAGCAGACCCAAACGCCACGATTTTGATTGTTGCGACCGAACTGTGCGGGCTTACCTTCGTGCGTAGCGATATGTCCAAAGCCGCTCTCGTTTCATCGGCACTTTTCGCGGACGGCTCTGCCGCCGTATTGGTGCAGGGAAGTGAAGTTAAGACCCCTCGCAAAGAGGCACGACCTAAACTTTTAGCCTCGCAAACTTCAACCATGCCCAACTCCCTCAACGTGATGGGCTGGCGATTTAATGAACAAGGATTTAATGTCGTCCTCTCGCAAAATGTGCCAGATATTGTTGAGTCGTTTTTGAAAGAAGAAGTGCACAAGTTTTTGAAAAATAATCATTTAAGCATTGAAAAAATACACCATTTTATCACACATCCGGGCGGTGCGAAGGTTTTAGAGGCATATAAATCCGCTTTTGGATTGAACGATGAGCACCTTTGTATTGCTTACGAAATTTTGCGCGAATACGGAAATATGTCCGCCGCAACCGTGCTTTTTATTTTGGAGCGTTTTATGGAAAATCTCAAGAGCGAACAGACAAACCCGTTAGGACTGCTTGCCGCACTCGGTCCTGGATTTTCCGCCGAACTACTTCTGCTGGAATGGGAGCATAGACGATGATATTCTGGATTCTGATTTTCATTTTAGCCACACAGCGCATTGCAGAACTTTTCATTTCAAAGCGAAATGAGGCTTGGCTTAAATCGCAGGGAGGCTATGAAGTCGGAGCGGAGCATTACAAATACATGGTCCTGCTTCACCTGACCTGGTTTGTGGCAATGGTGGCGGAGCATTACATCAGAAATACATCATTGAGTCCGATGTGGCAGGTGTGGCTGGCAGTTATTCTTGTTGCTCAACTGGGTCGCTATAGCGTGATGACCACATTAGGCAAGTTTTGGAATACGCGGATTATCGTTGTCCCAAATGCTCCGTTGGTTAAGAAAGGGCTCTATCGCTATGTGAAGCACCCGAATTATTGGATTGTCGGCACAGAAATCGCGATTGTGCCGCTTCTCTTTGAACTTTACATAACTTCACTTCTCTACACAATTCTGAACACCATGATGCTGGTCGTAAGAATTAGGGTAGAGGAAACCGCACTTGCACAGAAAGATGATGCTTACGCTCGCTTATAGCCTTTTTTGGGTGAATTTTATTTACGGAATTGCTGTGAAATTCAATCTGTTTCATCACGAAAAGTTTAAGTTTTTACATCATCTGATTTACTTTTTTGTAATGTTATCTCTTTTCATTACAATCACTTTTGAAATTTATGCTAAAAGGTTTTTAAGCTCGCTTTTGCTTACAGTATTATTTGTGTTGCTTTTTTTAATGACGCGCTTTTCAGGCAAGCAATCAAGCCATTGGCAGTATGCAATTTTGTGTAATCTCATTTATACCACGCTTTTCATCTATTTGATTTAACAATTATGGACGTTTTTGAAGCAATCAAATCACGGCGGACAACCAACGGGTACTTTTTAGATAAGCCGTTGTCTGACGAGCATATTAAAATTTTGCTACAATCCGCAAGTTATGCTCCGAGTCACTTCAACTCTCAGCCTTGGCGATTCGTCTTAATTCGCGACAAGGTTCGTCGGGAGCATTTAGGAAGGATTGCGGGACGCTCAATGCGCGAAGTGATGGCAAAAGGTAATTTTTGGAAACGTTACCTCAAATACTTCCGATTTAGTAAAGAGGAAACTGATAAATCTGGCGATGGTATTCACATTGACAATATGCCATCTGCTTTGAAGCCATTTGTCAAGTTTCTCTTTTCTGAAAAGGGAGGCGAGATGATGAATAAATTGCGTGTACCATATCTTTTGGCAATCGACTCTAAAAAATTAGTGTCGCGCTCTCCGTTGATTTTAGGGGTGCTATTAACCAAAGACGAGTACAAGAAAAACGAGCTTTCTGGAATGTACTCGCTTTTGTCGCTGGGTATGGCGATTGAAAATATCTGGCTTTCGGCAACTGCACTTGGAATTGGTGTACAATTTATCTCGCTCCCAATGGAAGCGGGCGGAGCATATTGGCAAGAGTGCATTGATATGATTCAGCCGCCAGACAATTACGAATTGATTGCGCTATTTCGCTTCGGCTACATTGACCCCAACGCCAAGCGACCGACAATTGATTGGACGAGCACCCAGCGCAAACCCGTTTCAGAATTTTGCTATGATGAAACCTTTGGCAATAAGTGGATTCCCAAGGAATAACATTTACTTTACATAATTTAACTTATACAACAAACGGAGTTATCCCATGAATACCAAACTTTACACACCATGGCCCAAATGTGCCGTTTATCTGCTGATGATTCTGCTCCCCATAATGCTCCCTGTAACGGTATTTTCGCAAAATATCGAGGACGATGAGGACGACGAAGATGCCGACATTTACACCGAACGCTTCAAAAATGCTAACGGTGCCGCTGGCACATTCGGACTAACAACGACGAGTTTTATCGTTTCAGGCAGTTTCGTGCGTCTCTTAAACCCAGACTGGATTGCATTTGCTTCCCTTGCCATGACTTCTGCAAACGACCCGATGGAAATTGAGCGGTTTGACTTTTTTGGTAGGAGTTTTGTTACTGATAGCGAAACAGGCTTACCTAAAAAACATAGTCTATTCCTGATACCTGTAACGATTGGTGCGCAGCGGCGGCTTTTTCGTGAAGATATGAATAGTGCGTTTCGCCCATTTCTTGAAGCGGGAGCAGGTCCGACTTTTGGGTATGTTTATCGATATGAAGAGGGGTTTTTCAGCGGCGGATACATGAAATTGGGCTTTAACGGGTTTATTGGCGCGGGAGCATATTTTGGCTCAAATCCTTTTTCGCTACAAGGATTGACGGTTCGTTATCAAGTAGATACCTTCGTCAGTAGCGTTGAGTTGCTCCCGAATCGCTTCCGCAATTCGTTTCAGGGAATTTCGCTCAATTTGATTTTCGGAACATTCTTTAATTAGGATTTACGGAGCGCGCAGATACACGCCACATCGACAATGTCGCTGGGTTTTGCGCCACGCGAAAGGTCGTTCATCGGCTTTGCAAGTCCTTGAATAATCGGACCTAACGCGGTTGCTCCGCCAAGCCGCTCGGTGATTTTGTATGCGATATTCCCTGCATCTAAATTCGGAAAAATATACACGTTTGCTCTCCCCGCCACTTGACTTCCCTTTGCTTTTCGCTCGCCAATGCTCGGCACAAATGCCGCATCAAATTGTAACTCACCATCGATTTTCAGGTCGGGACGTTTTTCGCGGACGATTTCTGTTGCGCGCACAACTTTATCCACAGACTCATGCTTTGCGCTCCCTTTGGTTGAAAACGAAAGCATCGCAATAATCGGCTCTTCTTCCGTCAAAGCCCTGTGTGACTCGGCACTTGTAATGGCAATATCGGCAAGTTCTTCGGCAGTGGGATACGGCACAACGCCACAATCGGCAAATGTGAAGACTTTACCCGGAGCACTATGATGATTTTCAGGGAACGCCATTACAAAAAAACTTGAAACTAATTGAGTTTTGGACTTTTCTACTCCGATAATTTGAATCCCTGCTCGGAGCACATCGGCAGTTGACGAAACAGCTCCCGCAACGCACCCGTCTGCCTCGCCACGCCGAACCATCATCGCGGCAAAAAATAGCGGATTTTCCATCGCTTTCTTAGCATCGTCGTAACTTACTCCCTTTGCCTTGCGCAAAGTGTAATACTCACTCGCATACTCCGACATCTTTTCAGAGCGCAAGTGGTCTATGATGCGCACTCTCGTGATTGGAAAAGCTAAATTAAGCGACTGAAACTGCTGTTGAATCTGTTCTGGCTTACCGATTAAAATGGGCTTTAATAAATCTTCGCGAAGGATTTCATCGACGGCTTTTATCGTACGTTCATCGCCCGATTCAGGGAAAATAATTGTTACTTTTTTAGCCTTTGCTTTTTGCCTTATTTGCTTAATGATTTTATGCATTAAAACAAGCTAATTTCTATTTATTAAATAATTTAGATAAACTTGGCTCGCCCGCTTTTAACCAAGAATAATACCAAATTGAAGATACTCGAATGATGCTTAAATCAAAGCGTTTTTCAACCATTTGATTGAGTTTTTCTTTGAATTTATCATAGTAGAGTTGTGAAAATTCTCTTCTTGATGTAGATGTGTTATCAGCGAGCGGTTCATACAAATCGTCTTGAGAAAGCTCATATTGAATTTGTTTATCCATTGATAGAACCTGTTGGCTCAACAAGAAACTTTCTAACGACCATTTGAACGCTTCATGTGTTGGGTCATCAATAATGTAAATGCTCCCATCGTGAAGATATTCGGTTTCTCTTGGGAGCATAAACTTTTGAGGATAAACAGTTTCCCAGCGTGCGTGTAAGCCTTTTTGTCCAGTGAGTTGCCCGTCGTAGTTCTCGGTAGCGTGAAGTGGCACATTGGCATCGGCGACGTAGTGTCCTAAATTCGCCGCGAAGTAGATAATTTTTTCGCGGTTCTGCTCCCGAAAGGCGTTAGTAAGGCTATCGGCGAATGCGGCAATGCGCCAAGGCACAAGTCCGTTTTCTTTCAAACGCTCGTAGCCGAACTTTTTCAACGCATCGTCATAATTGCGCGGGAGTTCATCAAACGGATAAGAGCCGTAGCGGTCTAAATCAATATAGTGTTGCGGGGCTTCGGTGGGGTCGACACGTCGGCGGTTGTCGGCATCTACGGAGCGTTCAATCAATTCTTGAGCATTTGCACGGAAAAAATCTGCAACTGGCGAAGGCATCAGGTAGACGGCTTGACGATGGATTTGTCGGTGTGCCCAAAATCCCCACTGCGACTCGCACGATGGGCAAAGATGAAGAAATAGAAGCAAGCAAGAAAGCGTCATTGAAAAGTCATTGGTTGATTGAAATTGCGTAAGTTTAGGGAAATTCTTGCAAATCACAATGTTTGAACTTCCCTTTCATGCGGAACTTGCTTACGAGGTGCCTCTTAATTTAGAAGCAACGCTGTTTTGCGGGCAAGCCTTTCGGTGGCGCGCTCTTGCTGAAAACACTTTTCAAGCCGTCGTTTATGGTGAAGTCTTACGACTTACCGCCCTGCCTAATCGGTTATGGATTGAATCGACTGCGGAGCATATCAACGGCAAACCGCTTCCTGATTTCGTGTGGCATTACTTAGGAATGGAAGATAACCTTGATAGACTGTTTTCTGCTCGTTTCATCAAACAGTATCCGCATCTTGTTCAGGGAGCATCAACCTATTTCGGATTGCGTCTGCTCCGCCAAGAACCATTTGAGACGCTCATTTCATTTATGTGCGCACAAGGGGTCGGGATTGCGCTTATTCGGCGTCAGGTTTTGTCGCTTTCTCAAAGTTGGGATAATTTTATTGCAATAACAGAATATAAATTTCCAACCGCCGAACAGATTGCTTGTGCTCCCCTTCGCAAACTGACCAAGTGCACGAACAACAATACCATTCGTGCAAGCAACATTCAGGCGGTTGCAAAAGCAATTACAAGTGGCGATTTAGACCTTGCAACACTCTCTGCTCCGCACTGCGATTTTCAAACGGCTCGCCAAGCCCTGCTCCGATACGACGGCATCGGCGAGAAAATCGCCGATTGCGTCTGCCTTTTCGGGTTAGGTCATCGCACCGCCTTTCCGATAGATACGCACGTTAGACAGTATTTGCAGGCGTGGTTTGGACTTTCTACCTACACGGCTTCGCTTTCTTCAAAAGAGTATCAGAGGCTTTCGCATGAAGCACGCGCACTTTTAGGCGAAGCTCATGCGGGGCTTGCGGGACAGCTGCTTTTCCACTATTGGCGCAAAGATATTAAACGCATGAAAATGTTTTAATTAAATAAAATACACAGGGCGACCGAATCGCCGCCCCATGCGATGTGTGAGAAAATTTATTCTCCTTTTTCAATCCTTTTTCAACGCGCTTCAACAACTTTTTTGCTTTCATCACGCGCCTGCATCAGTTGCGCGATACGGCTTTCCTTGCCATTAACACGGTAGTCAAGGTAATCGGCAAGTGCCGCAATTTCGTCGCTTTTTCCGGCTAACTGCGGCATATAGGCGCGGTAGGGTGAATCCGATTTATACTCGTGCAGCGTTTTCATAAGATTGGCAATAGATTCATTGCTCCGTCCTTTCAGATATTTTTTCATGGCGCGGTAGCCGGTTTCGGTGTGGCAGGCAAGGCACTGACCACGGAACATGGCTTCGCCTTTGGCTAAAATCACTTCGGGCGTTTGTGCATCACCCTCTACGCGGCGCGTCCAATGCGATTTCGTCAAGTAGCCGTCTTGATTGAGCTGGGCGACACTGGCTTGACGAATACCGTTAGAATACATGTGGCGAGCGATGGAATACGGCTTTCTCAACGTTTCTCGTGCATATTCCGACGCACTGGTTGCCACTGCGGCTAAAAGGAGCACTGCGACCCCATGCCCGAAAGAAAAGTCTTCGGGAGCACGGCGCACAAAGAAATAGACCACGCCGACAATGGTCGCTGTCGTCATGACCACAATCAAGGCAATGCGTGTAACCTGTGTAAATGCTCCGCTTCCAATCGTTGAAATCCCGAATTGAAGCAGTTGGCGATTCACTTCGGGAATGCTTGCCAAATACCATGCAAAGAAGAACGGCATGAAGACAAACGACGGAATAAGCCATTTTGAGCTCCAAGTAATCATTTCGGCTTTGGTTTGCGGCTGTTCGTTCATTTGGCTGTAAGAAAGCAATGCCCAAATTCCTGCTAACGAGATACACACAAGAATGCGCAAGAACAGGCTTGGGAAGTAAGTCGGGTTGAAAAAGGCGTGCCAGAATCGGCTTGCTTCCGCGCCCGTGCCGGCAACCTCAATCCACGCGTCGCCGGGCGTGAGCATGAAGGTCAAAATGCCGTTGATGATGACCAAGGTAAAAAACGATGCGATTGCATAAAGCCACCCGACTTGATTGTGCAATTTGTTCGGAATTTTACCCCATGTGTAGTAATAGACCGCCGCCGCCGTCAGTTCTATGATAAAAAACACCCACTCCATCGCCCAGCCAAAAACGAAGTTGTGAATCAGCGTGCTGGTCGATTCCGGGTTTGCTAATCCAATCGCGAACCAAATTCCAACCCCTGACACTGCGCCGAAAACGCCGGTTACAATCAGAAAGAATTTGGAGTGCTTTCGGAGCATCGGAAACCAGTCGTTGCGACCGTCTTTGAGGGCTTTATGCTCCGCGAGGGCGAGATAGAGCCCGCCCCCAACGGCGAATTGCGAGATGAGGGTATGAAAAATGGCGATGATACCAATCACCCATCCGCTCCCAATCACTGGTACATCCCAAACTGGATAGTTCATAATTTACTCCTTTTTAAGTGTTTTATTTTTAAGAGGTTACAAAACCATATATCCCCAAATCGTTGTAATCACAAAAATGCCAAGTGCCAAAAGTCCAAAGTAAGTGGCGTTGCGGGCGCGTCTGCCTTTTTCGTGCTTGCCGTCGTAGAGCGGAATCAGCGTCCACAACACAAGCCCAAGCGTGAAGATGGAAATGCCCAATCCTTCGCCTAATGCTCCGGGAAAGAGATTGCCCATGATTTTGAGCACTTGAAATGCGCTCATGAAATACCATTCGGGGTGAATGCCCGTCGGAGCAGGTTTGAGCGGGTCGGCGACATCACCCAGTTCCCAAGGAAAGAGCGACGCAAGGAGTGCCATCACATTCAGGGCGATGAGCCACATGGCAAGGTCGTTCATCAAAAAGTTTGGGAAAAAGGGAATCGATTTTTGTTCGCTTTTCGGCTTTTCGGCTTCGCTGGGTGGCACGGCATTGCCATGTTTCTGAACGAGCCAGAGGTGAAAGATAAGAATCGGAATAAAGAGCGCAGGCATGACGACCACGTGGAGCGCGAAGAAGCGTTGGACGGTCAGTTCGCCCACTTCCAATCCGCCGCGAAAGAGGTTTGTCATCGGCTCGCCGATAATCGGCAAGGCGTTCGGAATTTCAAGTCCGACCTTTGTGGCGAAGTAGGCGAGGTCGTCCATCGGGAGCAGGTATCCACTGAATCCAAAGAGCAATGTGATAATGAGTAGAAGCATGCCACTCCACCAGCCAAACTCGCGCGGAGCACGATAGGCTTTCATAAAATACACCGAGAACATGTGAATAAAGACCGACGCCACCATCAAATTTGCCGACCACGAGTGCGCCGAGCGAATCAGCCACCCAAAGTGAATTTCGTAGGTGATTTGTCGGACAGATTCATATGCGTCTGGTCCAGGGCGATAATAAACAAGGAGCAAGACGCCCGTCAAGGCTTGCACGATGAAGAAGAAGAGCGAAATGCCACCCCAATAATACCAAAACGAGTGCTTATGAACGGGCACGGTTTTCTTCTTCGCAAATTTGAGCATCTCCTCCAATCCCAAGCGCGAATCCACCCACCCGTAAAGCGATGCGATTAACTTTGCCATACGTCTGAAGAAATTAGTTTTAGTGAAATTGAATTAGACTTTGGACACTGTTACCGTTCCGTCCTGAACTTTGACGTTGAAGGTTTTCAGTCCTTTCGGCGGCGGACCTGAAACGGCGGCACCAGTCTTAATGTCATACACCCCGCCATGGCAGGCGCAATAGATTCGGTTTTCTTCGGCTTGATATTGAACCGTGCAGGCAAGGTGCGTGCAAACGGCTTCCATCGCCGACCATGTGTCATCTTTATGGTGAATCAGCAACGCTGGTTTTGTACCGAACTTGAACATCATCGCCGCTCCTAATTCCAATTTTGCCGCGTCAGGCAAGGAAACTTCGGAGACTTTCGTGGCTTCCATGCCGCGTTCAATCGGCGAGGCAAGGTATCGGTAAACGGGATAACCGATGGCACCGGCGTAGCACAAGCCGACACCCCCGAACAGCACTTTGGCAAATGTCCGTCGCGACATTAAGTCGCCCGCGTCGGTATCCGCACCATTTTTATGCGTAATCGTTTTATTGGCGTTCATTTTGTCATCTCCTTTGTAGATTCGGTTGCAAACGTTGGATTCAATTTCAGTTCCCCTTCTGCTTTGGAGCGCATCACAACTGACAACAGCCAGCCGATAATGCCCAACCCGACCACAAACAGCACAAAGAAAATCACGACGACCGACCAATTCGTCACAACATTTCTTTCCCAAACATCAAAGCCTTTGAGAAGCAGGGTTATGTCGCGGATACCGTCTCGATACACCACCATTGTCAGCATGGAAAGCAAAACGGCAACTGCTCCGCCCCACGATAAAAGAAGCGACGGCTTACGCACGATTGCAACCATAGAGAGCGCAATCAATCCCAGCGTGATGAGAATCCAACCGTAACCAGTAAAGAGGTAAAGCGATTGTGAAGTCAGGGCGTCTTTGACCGCCGGGGGCTGTGCGAGAAACACCCAATATGCCGCACCGAGTTGGAGCGTGAAGAAAACGGTGGCAATTTTTCCGCCTAATCTATTCAAATACATTCCAACGCTTTCACTGGCTTTTGAAGTCGTTGAAAGCCACACCATCCACATGCCTGCAACGGCAAATCCGCCAGTGAGCATCATGACCCAACGCGGCGTTGTGGTTGGGTCGCTCATTGGGAGCACTGTTCCCAGTGCCGAGTGTTCGTATAAGGCTTGCCAATCTTCCGGGCGGAGCATGAGCGTAAAGTTCGTGGCGTAAATTCGGGCAATCAGTCCAATCATTAACCACGAGCCGATTGCAAGATGCCACGTGCTTTGATTTGCTTCTACTTTTTCGGCGACTTTGTAAAGTAACCAATAAGCGAGCATTAATATTGCAATAACAGAAATCCACCACAATCCAATTAAAACGCTACTGGTGTAAAGGGCTTGCCCGTAAAGCACTTGCGTAAAGAGAAGCGGCGGCACGCCCAAATTGATGACATACGTCATGACAATCGGCAAGCGTCGCGCCATGAGGCTTGCGGATTGATTGAGCACCAACGTCGCACCCTGCTTCGTGCCGAAATAATTAAGGATTGCAACCATGAGCAATCCTCCAATTAAAATTTCCAACGCAACAAAGTGAAGCCCAAGCGTTACGACGTTTAATATCTTGAAGAGCCAAACGGGCGCGGGTAAAGGAATTGGATCCGGGACGGGAAAAGGATAATTCATATTACTACTGCGGATAGGTTACTACTGATACTACTGACTGAACTGCATTTTTGAATCGTTAAAGATTCAAACGCTACAAATGTCGCTCGATTTTTCTGCATGACAAAACTGTTTTTCGCTTTTTCAATGATTTTTCCTGAGTTTTAAGTTATTATTATTTGAGTAGTTACAGGTGATTTCGTCCATAACGACTTCTTTTAGGTCGTTTTTATGGGTTATGTGATGAAGGTTTGCATTTTGTTGACCTGGCGGAAAGAGATGGATTTGAAGGTTAAAAGATTTCTGCCTGAAAACGTTGTTTGAATGAAAAGAGTTTTTATATTTGCAGTGCTTCAAGATTGACTTCGCAACCATAATCTCTCATTTTTTGGTTCGCATCATTGAATATCAATTTGTTGTTCGTTCTCACTAATTTCAACTTTGAATCATCAACTTTGAACATTTAACTTTGAAGCGTGTCTTAACTACTTACTTTGCAAAGCGACGGCACGGATTTGTCAAAGCCTCGAAACCTTACTCCTTTCAAGAGTTGCTCCAAAACAATCTGATTTGAGTCATCAACAATTTTGTCATCACAATCAAAACACATTGAAGCGCGACTGTGAACGCGCCCTCTGTAAGTATCTACATAAGTATCTACATTACAATTCATAGTTTTCAATTTAGCCTCACCAACGCTAACCATTTACCGCAATGCCAAACGCAAACGCACCAACTGCACCAACCACCCCAACCACATCGAGTCCGGGATTTAGTCTGGACATCAACATCTTGCAAAAGAAAAAGGTAACTGACCTTGCCGCAATTGCCAAAGAAATGGGCATTCACACGAGCGGACTTCGCAAGGATGAACTCATTTACAAAATCATTGAAACGCAGGCGCAAAAGATTGAAGCCGCACCAGAAGGCAGTTCGCCCGGCATGATTGTCAATAGCGGCGTGCTTCAAACGATTCAAGACGGCTACGGCTTCTTGCGCTCGGCAAATTACAACTACCTTTCCTCGCCCGACGACATTTACGTGTCGCCGTCGCAAATCAAGCGCTTCAATATGAAGACGGGCGATACGGTTTCAGGGCAGGTGCGCGCCCCGAAAGAAGGCGAACGGTTCTTCGCCCTTCTGAAAATTGAAACCATCAACGGCGTTTCGCCCGAAGAACTCAAAGACCGCGTTCCTTTTGACAACCTTACGCCGCTTTATCCACAAGAACGCTTGAAACTTGAAACAACCCCAAATGAATACTCCACGCGCGTTTTGGACATCTTCGCTCCAATTGGCAAAGGACAGCGCGGCTTAATCGTTGCTCAACCCAAGACAGGGAAAACGATTCTGCTTCAAAAAATCGCCAATGCAATTGCTAAGAATCACCCCGAAGTGTATCTCATTGTTCTGCTCATTGACGAACGCCCCGAAGAAGTTACCGACATGGAGCGCAATGTTCAGGCAGAAGTGATTTCATCGACCTTTGACGAAGAACCGGAACGCCATGTCCAAGTCGCCGATATGGTGCTCGAGAAAGCCAAGCGATTGGTGGAAGTCAAACGCGACGTCGTCATTCTTTTGGATTCCATTACACGCCTTGCCCGCGCGCACAACACCGTCATTCCCCACTCCGGCAAAATCCTTTCAGGTGGAATTGATTCCAACGCGCTTCACAAACCGAAACGCTTCTTCGGTGCGGCGCGCAATGTTGAAGAAGGCGGCTCGCTTACCATCATCGCCACTGCACTCGTCGACACGGGCTCACGCATGGACGATGTAATTTTCGAAGAATTCAAAGGCACAGGCAATATGGAACTTGTGCTCGATCGTCGCCTCGCAGAGCGTCGTATCTTCCCTTCCATCGATATTCTCAAATCCGGCACCCGTAAAGAAGAGCTGCTCGTCTCGCAGGAAGAAATTTCACGCATGTGGCTTTTGCGAAAATATCTGGCCGATAAGAGCCCTGTTGAGGCTATGGAGTTCATTCTCGAGAAAATGGAAGGCACAAAATCTAACAAGGAATTTTTCAAAATCATGAACGCATAAGTTTTAGACTGAAACTGTTATGTTGAAGCGCATTGACCACGTCGCCATTGCTGTGAAAAATCTTGATGAATCGCTCGCCCTCTTCAAAACTTTGATTGCTGACGGCGTCGCGAAAGTAACCATCGAAGACGTGCCTGCGCAAAAGGTGCGCGTGGCATTTCTTCACATCGGCGACACGAAAATCGAGTTTCTCGAAGCCACCTCACCCGATAGCACCGTCGCAAAGTTCATCGAAAAACGCGGCGAAGGCTTGCATCACCTCGCGCTTGAAACCACCGATATTCACGCGGAAGTCAAAGCCGTTGCGGAGCGCGGATTCGGCATTCTCAACGAACCGCGATTGGGTGCGGAAGAAAAACTTGTCAGCTTCATCGACCCCAAAACCGCCAACCGCGTGTTAATTGAACTTGTTGGAGAAAACAAGACGACATGAACCGAACGGAGCGTAGCGCAGTAAAGAATCTAAGTAGAATTCTTGTTTCGCTCGCTATAAACCCTTGTCAATACAGGCAAAGATAGATTCTGTCGCTTCGCTCGCAATGGTCGTCTTTGAAAATCCCACCACGATTTCATCAACTTTGGCAGATGGATTCAAATCCCAGTCGTGTTATGTTCTTGTGTTTGTCATGGTGAACGACGCGACGCTACGACCTCACCCTGTCTCGACTTCGTCGCGACATCCCTCTCCTTTTTAGGAGAGGGAAAGATTCCGCAACGCGCAATCAAGCGTGAGGTTTGCACGGCTCGGAATGAAAAAACACTTTAATAGCACTACCCAAATCCCCAATCCAACAATTTTGCTTGTGCTTCCCCCCTTTTCGCCCCCCTCGATACCCTATAAAAACCCTATATCGACTCGCTTGCACTGCCTTCCTGCACTGCCTACCTTTGAGCCGTTCTTCGTTAGTATAGGTTTTCACAAAACCAAAGCGGCAAAACAACTAAACCATACCCAACCATGAAACAACGCATATTTCAAAAAATCCTCTTCCTGCTGCTCTCTCTTTTTCTTCTGACGTCAACCGCTTCGGCGCAAACAACCATTACTTGGACAGGGGCTGTCAACAACGATTGGAATAATGCCTTTAACTGGAGCCCAAACAACATCCCAAACGGGAATGATGAGATTGCATTGTTTAATAGCGGAGGTACGGTTACCATAGCCAATATTCCCACATCGCTGAATCTGGGAAGATTGCGTATCGAGAGTAACACAAGATTAGAACTATCTCCCTTCTTGGGGACAACGCTCAGAATCGGCGAGAATGCTTATATCGGTTCTGAAATTTTTGTATCGAGCGGTTCAACTTTGGTCTTAAATTCCAATGTCGGGATTATCATTGAAGGCGGAGCGGGAAATGCAGTAAATATCGCCACAAACGGAACGCTTATTGCCGCCGATAATGCCTTCATTCAAGCAGATAGCGCTGATTGTGATTTTTTGATTTCAGGAACGGTTGAAACTGCCGAGTTATCTGGTTTTTCAGGCGGAACAGGCACAACATTTAGAAATTCAAATTCGCCGACATTCTCGATTGCCACTACTTCAACCATTATTTATTCAGCAACTTCTTCCCAAACAATTTCAGCCCGAGCCGATTATGGCAACGTGACACTCCGTGGCGGACCGAACGTCAAATCACTTGCCGGCACGATCACCTTAGGCGCGGGACGCACGCTCTTGGTTGAATCTGACGCACAATTTTCTCCGGGTAGCGTCAATCAAATTGACTTCTCAGGAACTGGCGGTACGGTTAACGTTCAAGGCACATTTATTGTATCAAACCTATTCGGCTTTGCCGGCACCGAGTTCACTACTATTGAAGGAAGTTCCTTTGCACCAACGATTACCTTAGGACCAACCTCCATTGTGCGTTATGTGTCAAGTTCAATACAAGAAATCTCGCCGCTCTCCAATTATCATGAAATTGAGCTTTCTGGAACAGGATTAAAAAATATTTCTTCGGGAACGGTTCGCGTAGAAGAAATTTCGCTTTCAGCGACAAGCGGCTCGTTGGTTCTCAACGGCGGCGATTTAATCGTTGACTCGACTATCAATTCCTCTGCTTTCGGCGGCGTGGTGATTCGCCCCAGTTCCACCACTTCAGATGTGACTATCGGCGGCGACGGAAATTTGACTTTACGGTTTGAAGGCGGAACGCGTACAATGCGCAGTTTGAGTTTATCGAGAAATTCTGGTCAGGTTTTACTCTTCTCGACATCCGGCCCGCTCAATTTGACGATTTCCTCTTTATTAGACCTCGTGGCGGCGGATTTAGAGATTGATGTCAACACGACGCTCATTACGCCCTCCGTTGATACACGAGGCGGCTACTTGGGCGGGGCGGGTTTTTTTAGCCTTTCGCCCGCAGGAACTTTCCGCGTCGGCTCGGTCAATGGAATTACGACCGGCACAACGAGCGGCAGTTTGCGCGTGCCGCTTGCTAATCGCACTTTTGCAACCAACTCGCTCATTTCATACACGCGAAGCGGCGTTCAAAGCAGCGGCAATGCCATAACCGGCTTGACGGGAACGAGCGGTTGCAATGTGCTCATCGATGACTTCACGACGGTTACGCTCGCAGGCGACGCCGTGATGCTTTCGGGGCGAAATTTTACCGTCAATGGGTCTCTCTTTACTTTCGACTTTTCGATTAGCGGCGCGGGCACTTTTCTTTTGGAAGATTCAGGCACGCTCGGCATCGGCGCGGCGGCGGGCTTGAACACAGGCGCGTCGGGCAACATTCAAGTTACGGGCGGGCGAACTTACAATTTGGGCGCAACCGTTCTCTTCTGCCGAAACGGCGCGCAAAATATGGGGAACGGGCTTACCTCTGCGATGGATATTACGATTTCCGATTCTACCGTTGCCACGTTGACAAATACGCTCACGATGGGAGCCGGGCGGTTATTTCTGACAAGGGGTCATATCATTTTCCCAAGCGCTAATCGTATTTCGGGTAGCGGCGCGACTTTTACGCTCAACAACAACGCCACCGCTGAGTTCAGAGGCGGAACAGCGATTGATGTTTTTTCAGGGCAAATTGGTGTTTCTGGGACGGTTAATATCAACAATCCGGGTTCGCGCGTCATTTTTAGTGGCACAGGAATTCAAGTTCCGCGATTCGGCTTGTTCAGTTGCCAAAAGTTAGTTAAAAGCAATACGGGAACGCTTTCAATAGAATCGCAAGTCATTGTCGCAGACTCGGCGGAGTTTATAGGCGGCGCGACGGATTTTTACAACGGCGGCACGCTCACGCTTAACGGTCCGATTTTAGGCAACGCCACGCTCACTTCAAGCGATGGCGACGGCATTTTGAACATCGGCGGCAAAGGCGCGATTTCAAACGCGCTCACAACGCCCGCAGCAGTGCGCACACTTACGATGAACCGTTCCGCTCAAACCTTTGTGCTCTCGCAAAGCATGCAAGTTGGCAATATAACTGGCTCACTGAACCTTGACAACGGCACGGTGCGCGTCAACGCCCCCGATACGCTGACCATTCGGAACACCTTTTCTCGCACGAACGGATTCATCAACTCTACCGCAGGCGGCGGGTGCGTGCGTTTTAATGATAACTCAACCGTATTGCTTCCAGCCTCATCATTTACCAGCAGCCGCGTTTTCGGTTTGATTTTAGAAACCATCGGAAGCGCGCAACTAACGGGCGGAAGTTTAGTCGTTGAAAACAGCCTCAGAGTGAATTTCGGCAACGTCGCCAACCTCTTCATCGTCGGCTCCGATACGCTCACCTTAAACGGTTCGCTTAGCGTCATACAAGGGCGACTCGACCTTTCCGACGGCACACTCGCCGTCGGCGGCGCAGGCGCACTGACGCTCAATCCTGCATGGTTTCAATTCGAGCGCATTCGCAGACTTCGTTTGGCGCGAAACGGCAACGTGGTTGCAAGCGGGGCACTTCCCCTTTTGCTTCGCGATTTGGAACTAAACTTTCCAAGTTCAACCCTTGAATTTCAAATTGGGTCAATCCCTCGCTTACAGTTTGATTTTATCAGCGGCTTCCCTTCTATTACCAAAACACAAGGCGTCGTAGATGCCACCAATGGCACGGTGCAGTTCATCGAGGGTTTAAACATTCCTGAACACACGTTCAAAAACGACGTCATTTTCGGTTGCCGATTTGAAGCGAACAACGCCGACCTCACGCTGAACGGCAGTTTGACCGTTACAAACGACCTTCTTATGAATCCAAATTTTGCCGTGCGACGCATCAACGTCGGTGATTCGCTCATTCTTAGCGGCACGCTGACCTACACACAAGGGTCGGTGAATGTCGGGGCGGATAAAACGCTCGTCAACAACGGCGTAGCCTCTTTTCCGAATGGATTTTTTACAAGCAATCAGGTTGGGAATCTCGTCATCAATCGCGCTGGCGGTGTGGTGCTGAACAGCAACCTCAACACATTAGCGGGCGACACGCTGTATTTGCAGAACGGCAACCTTTCGCTTCTCTCGCCGCTCACTCTGACCGTGAACGGCTTTATGCAAACCGATAGCTCACACAGCGTGGTTTCATCGGGGAACTTCACGCTTTCAGGCGGCGCAACCTTAGCAACGCAACACCCAAACGGCGTTACAGGTGCAATCGCCGTTACTGGCACGCGAACATTTAATACGGCAGCGAGTTACATCTTCAACGCACTTGGCAATCAAAACATCGGATTTTTGACCAGTCCGACCACTTGCGCCAATCTCACATTTGCCGGAAGCGGATTCAAGACAAACAACAGCGGCACAATCACGGCAACCGACGGGCTGAGAATTAATTCGGGCGTTGGACTCAACACCAACGGATTTCTTCTCAACTATAACGGCAGTGCCGACCTCTTTAACGCCGGCATTCATTCAGGCGCGGGACAAATCCGAATGGGAGGAACAACCTCGACGAACATCACCGGCGGCGGCACTTTTGCAACGCTTGAAATCAGTAAATCTCCCGGACTTTTCGCCGTGCTGACGACTCCGCTCACGCTTAACATTCTTGTTCAAACAGCAGGTCAACTCTCGCTTAACGGACAAACGCTCACTGTTCGCCACTCCGTTGTATCGACCATACACAACGACAATTCCGCATCAAGTTTCATTTGCGGCGACAGCACGGGCACGGTCAATCTTTCGCTTTCGCCCATCAATACGCTTCAAAATTTGACCGTCAATCGTCCGGGCGGCTTTATGACGCTGGGCGGAAATTTGACTATTGAAAGCGCGCTCAATCTCACAAGCGGCAGTTTAGCACTTGGCGGCAACATTCTCACGCTGGATAACGCCGTCATTACGGGCAGTGGATTTTTGCGCGGCACGGGCACATCAAGCCTCACTTTTACTGGCTCAAACGATGTAGGCACACTGAACTTTCAAACCGGATTTCAAACGCTGGGACAACTGACGCTTTCGCGCACTTCCGCCGATACGCTCACGCTCGGCACGCCACTCACGGCAAGCACGGTAACGCTCAACGGCGGACGCTTGGTCGGCGGAAACAACCTCACCCCAACAACGCTCAACTACTTCGGCGGCTTGATTTCGCCTCCGCCTGCCACCGCAACCGACGTGCAAATCAGCCCTGCGGCAAATGGGCAATTTCTCTCGCTTCCGCCGACGATTACCAACACGCTGTTCATTCAAGATGGATTCGTCAACATTGCCATCGAGAACGACGTCATTACCAGCAATTTGGATTTCGGTAATCAAACCTTGCTCAACATGGTTGAGCCGCGCACGCTGACGGTTACGAACAACATCATTCCCGACCTTACCGAGCCTGTTCCGTCGCGCGTCAATGGCAGATTGCGTCGCCCGGTAGATGCAACGGATAGAATTTGGTATATCGGCGACTCCACGCGATTCCGCCCGGTGCGTATGGTGGCAACAAGCGGCACGGGCAACGCCACCATTCGCTATGTTCGCAACGATTCGCTTCCGATTCCGGCGCAAGCCGGGCTTTCAGGCGTGGCAGGCAGAGCCGTGCGATATTGGGATATCGACGCCAGCGGCATCACCGCCGACATCGCCTTCAAATACGACGCGAGCGACTTCCCCTTCACATTCAACGAGAGCGCAATGCAGTGTTACCACTGGACGGGCACGCTTTGGGAACGAAAAAACAAACTGAGCCAAGACGAAACTAACGACACCATTCGCATCACGGGCGTCAGTTCCTTTTCGCCGTTCCTTCTGACAACGACGGAAGACGCGCCGCTTCCCGTCTCGCTTACCGCCTTCACGGGCGTTTCCACTAACGAAGGCGTGAAACTTGCGTGGGAAACCGCCACTGAACAAGACAATCTCGGCTTTGAAATCCGACGCTCGCGCGACGGCGTTACCGAAGTTATCGCGCACTATCGCAACACGCCCGAACTGCGCGGTCGCGGCACGACACTTGAACCCACCCAATACGCCTACACCGACACACGCGTCGAACAAGGCAAAACTTATCGCTACGTGCTTCGCTCGTTTGACCTCGACGGCACAATTCACGAATACAGCGATAAAGCCATCGAAGTCCATATCACCGAAGCCTTGAAGCCGACGGAGTTCGCGCTCGCGCAAAACTTCCCGAACCCGTTTAATCCGACGACGATTGTTCAATATCAACTTGCTGAAAACAGCCCCGTGAAGTTGGAACTCTATGATGTAACAGGGCGCAAAGTCGCTACGCTCATCAACGCTTGGCAAAATGCCGGCTACTACTCGTTCAAGCTCAACGCTAATGCCTACAACCTTTCCAGCGGCATGTATTTCTATCGGCTGAACGCCGGCAATTTCGTGCAGACGAAGAAAATGATGTTGGTGAAGTAATCTATCGGTTTTGTTGTTCTTTTGTTTTTTGTTCTTTCTCATCTTAGTTGGTCGCTTGGTAGAACGGACGCAGAAGCAGAATGCCGATGCGTCCGTTTCTTATTTTTTAGCCTTCTGCTTTCGTAACTTCGCACGCTTTTTCAGGACAATTTTCCAACAACATTCTTAACGCTCACCTCGAATGTCCATTCTCGAAGCCATTGTGCTTGGCATTGTTCAAGGGTTAACCGAGTTTCTTCCGATTAGTAGCACGGCGCATTTGCGCATTGTGCCGGCACTCTTTGGCTGGCAAGACCCGGGCGCGGCGTTCACTGCTGTCATTCAAATCGGCACGCTCGTCGCCGTTCTCTACTACTTCTATGCCGATATTTTTCGCATTGCGACGGCAACCGTTCAAAACACGCTTCGCGGCAAACCGTTTGAAAGTTTTGATTCGCGAATGGGCTATATGATTGCGATTGGCACGATTCCGATTGTCGTTTCAGGATTACTTTTGAAAACCTACATCGAAACCACCTTTCGCTCGCTTTATGTGATTGCCTCGACGCTGATTGCGCTGGCGTTAGTGTTGATGCTTGCCGAAGCCGTGCTCAAACGGCGCGTTGAGAAAGGCGAAAAGCAAAAGGAACTCGGAGACCTTTCGTGGGTCGAGGCGATTGGGATTGGGCTTGCGCAATGCTTGGCTTTGATTCCGGGCGCGTCGCGCTCCGGCGTTACGATTACAGGCGGATTGTTTCTCGGCATGACGCGCGAGACGGCGGCGCGATTTTCATTTCTGCTCTCGCTTCCCTCTATCTTCGCGGCGGGCGTCTATCAACTCATCAAAGCGCGCGAAGCACTTTTCGCAACCACCGACGGCGTGTTGAATCTCTTGATTGCCACTGTCGTCTCAGGCGCCGTCGGCTACTACTCCATCGCCTTCCTTTTGAATTATCTCAAAAAAAATTCCACTTACCTGTTCATTGCCTATCGCATTGCGCTTGGGCTTCTGCTCTTCGTGCTTCTCTTTAACGGAACGCTGAACCCAATGGAATGACGGACGAAAGAGTAACTTACGACGGCTGTTTTATTTTCTTCGGCGACATTCGTTTCGATGCACGACTGCAAAACTTGATTCACACGCTTTCTTCTCGTTATGCGCGGCTTGCGCTGGTGCAAGTGTGCGACGCAGAGGGTGAATTTCAGTTTGAAACTTGCACGGTCTTTTCAGTGAAGGTTGATTCAAGACTGCGCGGCACAAAAAAATTTCTCGCCTCTTATTTGGCGCTTCTGCCGAAAGCCATTTCGATTCAAGCGGCGTTTTATTGTGCCGAAGACGTTTTTTCGTTGCCGATTGCGTCGCTTTTGGCGCGGCTCAATCGCGCACGGCTCTTTTACGACTCGCGCGAACTTTATTTCGCCATCGGCGCGCTCTCCAACAAGAAGATGAAACAAGCTGTCTGGTCGCTCTTGGAAGAATTGTTCATCGGCAAGGCAACGGTTTTCACCACGGGCGACCTTGATTCCGCCTTGCTTCAATCGCGATACCGCATTGCGCTTCCACAAACGATTTACAATTTTCCGCGCCGATTCACGATTGAACGCACGCGCTTCATTCACGAGTCGCTTCACCTTTCGCCCGACACCGTAGTTTTGATTTATCAAGGCATGATGGGCGAAGGGCGCGGCATTTTCAAGATGCTTGACGCGCTCGCGGAACTGCCTGAACGCTTCGCGCTCGTGATGCTCGGCGACGGCGTTTTGCTCGACAAAACTCGCTCGGAAATTCAGCGACGCCATCTTTCAAAACGCGCTTTCGCGCTCGGTGCTGTGCCTTACGAGAGTCTTCTCCGCTACACGGCGTCAGCAGATATTGGGCTTGCGCTTATTGAACCGATTTCAAAAAGTTACGAACTTGCTTTGCCGAACAAACTCTTTGAATATGTGCTGTGCGAAACAGTGCCAATCGTGAGCCATTTGCCAGCAATGGCGAGCATTGTTGAGCGGCATCACGTCGGCATTGCCGTGCCGTTAGAAACCGAGCCAATTGTGAGTGCGATTTTGAAGGTTTCAAATGAGATTTTGTTTTATCGTGAGCAATGCCGAATTGCCCGCGACGTTCTCAATTGGGAGGCACAGGCAGAAAAGGTTTTATCGCTCTTTCAATCATAACAAGCGAGTTTTATGACGCTTTCACTTAAAGTCAAAGAAGGATTAGCCAAAGATGTCGGTCGCGCCATTGTGCGCTTAGACCCCGAAGACATGCGCCGAATCGAAGCGCAAGGCGGAGATGTGTTGCTTTTGGAAGGCAAACGCAAAACCGTCGCCAAAGCCATGCCGTGCTACACCGAAGAGCGTGGCAAATCTATTATTCAGTTGGACGGCATTATTCGCGAAAATGCGGGCGTCGGACTTGATGAAAAAATTTCGGTCAGTAAAATTCTGGCGCAACCTGCGCTTAAAGTCGTTTTACAGCCGCTTTCAGGCACCTTGAAAACCGAGCGCGATTCCAAGTATATCGCCTCTCTGCTTGATGGCACGCCCGTTATGCAAGGCGATAGACTGCGCACGGTCTTTTTCGGCATGAAGCCGTCGGAGTTCAAAGTGCTTGCCAGCATTCCCGACGGCGCAGTCGTGATTACGTCTTCAACGCAAATTAAACTCGAACAAGAATCTTCAAAAGAGCGACCGCTGGGCGTGGCTTACGAAGACATCGGCGGATTGGGCAATCAAATTCAGCGCATTCGCGAAATGATTGAACTGCCGCTCAAATATCCCGAACTTTTTGAGCGATTGGGCATTCGCGCACCGAAAGGCGTTCTGCTCTACGGTCCGCCCGGTTCCGGCAAAACGTTGATTGCGCGCGCCGTTGCCAACGAAACCGATGCGTATTTTACCAGCATTTCCGCGCCTGAAATTATGGGCAAACTTTATGGCGAATCCGAAAGCCGATTGCGCATGCTCTTTGAAGAAGCCTCGCGTAAATCGCCTGCGATTATCTTCATCGATGAAATTGATGCGATTGCCCCGAAGCGCGAAGATATGGGCAGTGAAAAGCAAGTTGAAAAGCGCGTCGTGGCGCAACTGTTGACTTTGATGGACGGCTTGGCGTCGCGCGGACAAATCATCGTCATTGGCGCAACAAACCTTCCCAATGCGATTGACCCTGCCCTTCGCCGTCCCGGTCGCTTCGACCGTGAAATTACGCTTCCGATTCCCGACCAGCGCGGACGCTTGGAAATTTTAAGCATTCACACGCGCGGCATGCCGCTTGCCGCCGACGTCTCGCTCGAAAAACTTTCCGAAATCACGCACGGCTTTGTCGGCGCAGATTTAGAAGCCTTGTGCCGCGAAGCCGCCATGAGCGCGATTCGCCAAATTATTCCGAGCATTGATTTTGAGCAGTCTGAAATTCCGTTTGAAAAGTTGCTCTCGCTTGAAGTTACGATGGAAAATTTCCGCGAAGCCTTGCGCGAAGTTGAGCCTTCTGCGATTCGCGAAGTTTTTGTGGAAGTTCCGAATGTGCGCTGGGACGATGTCGGCGGGTTGGACGCGGTCAAGCAAGAATTGATTGAAGCCATTGAATTTCCACTCCGCTATAAAGACGCCTTCGCCAAACTCGGCGCAAGAGGTGCGAAAGGTATTTTGCTTTACGGCGCGCCGGGCACGGGCAAAACCATGCTCGCCAAAGCCGCCGCCTCGCAAACGGGCGTCAATTTTATTTCCGTCAAAGGCGCGGAACTGCTCTCGCGATACATTGGCGAATCGGAACGCACCATTCGGCAAATTTTCAAAGTTGCCAAACAAGCCGCGCCCTCGCTGATTTTTTTTGATGAAATCGATGCGATTGCTCCGCGACGCAAATCGGGCGACTCGGGCGTCAGCGAGCGCGTCGTCGCGCAGTTCCTTGCTGAAATGGACGGCATCGAAGAACTCACGGGCGTTGTGGTGCTTGCCGCCACCAATCGAATCGATATGATTGATGAGGCACTCTTGCGAAGCGGTCGATTTGAAATCACGCTTGAAATTCCCATGCCTTCTGAATCCGCACGAAAAGCCATCTTTGAGATTCACTTACGCCATAAATCCGCTGAACCCTTTGACCTTGCGCTACTTGCCCGCCAAACCCAGGGCTGTTCAGGCGCGGATATTGAGTTTATCTGCCGACGCGCTACGATGCTTGCCTTGAAAGAATTTATCGCACACGCCGATAACGGAGAACCGAAACTCTTACAAAAGCACCTGCTTGATGCCATAGAGCAATTTCGCGCACTTAAATCGTTCCAACCGTCATGATTAAAAAGACCGAAGCGGTTGTGCTCCGCTCCATTGATTATCGCGACCAATCCAAAATTTTGACGCTTTACACCAAAGATTTCGGGCGCATTTCCGCCATTGCCAAAGGCGCGCGCAGTGCTCAAAGCAAATTTGCTTCCGCCTTCGAAGTCGGCTCGCATATTGCTATCGTGCTTTACAAAAAATCCACCCGCGACATTCAAAACCTTTCCGACGCCTCGCTGAAAACCTCTTTCTTCACGCTTACCTCGTCGCTCGAAAAACTCAACGCGCTTCACCAAGTTCTCGAACTCGTCCGACTCTGCACCGAAGACGACGAACCCAATCTCAAAATTTTCAACTTGCTCTTAGAGACGCTCGACCATCTTCACCGCTTCAAGCAGAACGAACTCAATCTCGTTTTCTACTTTCAACTCAAACTGATTTCTTATTTGGGATTTACGCCGAGTTTCAAGACGTGTGTTGTTTCAGACAAGCCGATTTCAAGGACGATTGAAACGCGTTTCGACAAAGACCTTTTGCTCGTGCCTGATTTAGGCGGCATTGCGATTCGTGAGGAAGCCATTGCACGAGGCGTTTCGGGGCGATTGATTTCCGTAGAAGCCTATCGGCTCATCGAGCGCATTGCGTCTTCAAAGCCGAGCGACCTTGAATCGCTTTTCGTTCCGACCAAGTTCGTCGGCGAACTCGCCTCGATTCTCGACGTGTATTTTCGTCATCACATTGAAGATTTGCCTCCGCTCCGCAGTCGGGAAGTTTTTAATCAAATTGCACGCCACAGAGGCGAAGCGTGAAGCGACCTTTCATACCAAAAACTCTCAACCTCGACTGCGATATCGAAATAAAAAGGGGCGAGAGTGCTCCCGCCCCACTTTTCATTCTTCACTCTCAACTTTCAACTACTTAACCAGCATCATCTTCTTCGTTTGCACGAAGTTGCCCGATTGCAGGCGATAGAAATAGACGCCACTGGAAAGGTTTGCCGCGTTGAAGTTCACGGTGTGAACACCGGCTTCCATTCGGCGATTGACGAGCGTTGAGACTTTTTGTCCCAAGATGTTGAAGACGTCCAACTTCACGTCGCTGACCGAAGGCACGGCGAATTGAATCGTCGTGGTCGGGTTGAACGGGTTGGGATAGTTTTGCTCCAACTTGAATTCTTTCGGCAATGCGACTGTGTTAGTTGTTCCCACAAAGCCGGGCGGACCTGGAATCAAACGATACATCAAGCCTCTCGGTGGGAATTGCGCGATAGCGTTATTTGCCGTTGTGGTTGAGCCTGTTGTGGCATCGACGAAGTTGCCCGAACCGCCAGTTGCGCCTTTCAAGCCGATTGAGGCTGTGAAGGTTTCAGTTCCCGGTGTCGTGCCGCCATATGTGAACTCAATGATATTTGTCGTCTCATAAAGCCGAACTTGGAAGTTCAGTCTCCACGCGGAGCTTGACGGGAAACGTCCTACCTCATTGAACTGCACAACGAAGACGCGATTTGGGGCTGTGCCCAAGACGGCTGTGGTTGCGGAGCTCGTCGGGTGGAAGAAGAGGTCGTCCCAGAACGGCGCAATCACATTGAACGGTGCTGTTGTCGAGCTAAGATTATTGCTAAATGTTGTTAAGCCCGTGCCAAAGTTGAGGAAGCCATTGGTGCAGATGTTGATGTCGCTATAAGGCACTTCGGCAAATTGGAATGGAATAGGAAGTGGCACGGTCGTGAAGGCGTCGTCGCCGGTCAGATTCACGGTTGTGCCTGTGGTGAGCGAGTCGTAGCCCGCTTGTGTAATCACTTCTACACGATAGCTGAAGCCAATGGAGCGACGCAATCTCAAGTTAAACTCTTGTGTTGAACCTAACGAGTCTGTTGCCGAGCGATAGGCAAAGACGCGCCAAGTTCCGTCTAACGAATCGCCGACGGCAATGCCCGCTCCCGCTAAAATTGAGTCAATCTGCGAGACGCGCACCGTTAAAACGGTATCCAAGCCGCCATTATTGGAGTTGAAAACGAGCGTTGGCAAACTGCCCGTCAAACTGGGTGCAGTAAAGAACCACTTGTAGGTCACAGCCCCAGTGCCAGAGCGCGTCCAAGTGATATTAACCGGCGTTGGATTTGTTGGAAGCGTCGCCAAGACGGTGTTATCGGGTGGCGAGACGAGGTTGAAGGCGGAAAGCGTAATGGCTTCTCTTGCGAAGGTGATGTCGCGCCAAGTGGTGGCACGAAGCGAATCCGGACCAGGTGCGCCTTGCCCTTTATACGCCCAGACCGTCCAGAAGCCCGCTTGTGATTGACCTGGCTCTAAGCCTAATGAGGCAAGCGCGGCGTCAATTTGACCAAGCGTTAGGGTTAAAGAGTTTGTGTTAGAAGGAATCGTGAGCAAGCGCGGAGAGCTATCGGTAGAATCAACCGCGAAAATCCAGTTGTATCGTGCGCCCGTTGCTGATGTGTCCCAAGAAATCGTTACTGGTGTGTTGTTCCCAGCAGTGGTTGTAACGGTAACGCCTGCGGGCGGCGCAACCAAGTTGAACGGGTTGAGCGGATTGAGCCCGCCTTGAGTACCGAAGAGCACGAAGGGCAGTTCTACGGGATTCGTATCGTCTTGCAAGGCAGTCCAAGCACCTGCTGCTGCCGCGCGTTGCAAGGCATTTGCTCCCGGCACAATTGGCTGACCAAGAATTGACACTGGCGGAATCCACGGTCCAGAGGTCAACGACCCCGCAGTTTGCCAATCCAACCAATATGTTCCAGACGTTAGCGTCGTTCCGCCAAGATTTACTGTTTGAACCATAATTGGTCTTTGGGTGTTCGTCAGCGTGGTTTCGAGCACACGATAGATGTTAGAGAATCGCGTGCGAATCATTCGGTTCGTGGTCGTGTCTCCAAAAACTAACACAGACCCTGCCGAGTCTGGTCTGCCTCGCCACAAGCGAACATTCACACCTGTGATGGTTGATGTAGTCGTTGAACCTGTTTGATAGGCGTAAAAGAAGACGGAGTCAACCGTCCAAACTTGTCCGTCAGGCACAATAAAGTTATCAGCGACACGAAATAAGGACGCTTGTGCGTGCCCGAATCCGAAAGTCACTCCTGTCGTAATTGCACTTGCATCAGCACCGCCAGCACCTTGTCCAGGATGGGTTACCAGCGGACCGTTATTTTGCAACACATTTGTTCCTTCTGTTCCCACATGCGCATTCAGGTAACGCATGGCTTCGGATTGTGTCAATATGCGTGCTGGAATGGGTTTTGCATTTTCGGCAATTTCAGCCGCAGGATTAGACACTGATTTGTCTTGCGCGCGCAACATGCCAGCAGTTGCCAAAGCGAGCGCAACGAGTAATAACTTTCCCATCAAATTTTCCTCCCAAGTGAAATTTTAGTTAAATGAAAGGATAAAAGAACAAAAACCTTTGTGCGATTTGAAACAGCAGAAAGGACACTCCAAGTGCGTTGTTGATAGCATTGAATTCGGTTTGAATTCGGTGCAGATTGTTTTGCGCAGGCTACACGCTGACCTCTTCGGCTTTTCCCGTAACGATGTCAAACATTTCTTTGAAAATCGCCACAAACCAAATGATGATGCCCGAAGCCAACAGCGTCAAGACGACGGTAACGATGGTCAGAAACACAAACGCAATGAAAATTTGCATGTCAATACTCCTTACTGATTTTAAGTTCATTTTAGTGGCGGTAAGATACAAAAGCATTTTCAAAGTTTGCAATTTCTTAACCCACTTTTTCGGCTTTACAATTTTATTCAACGACGGTCAGGTTTGCGAATTTGACGACGAGCGTTTTTTCGCCCGCACGATTGAAGAAGACTTTCACACGCGCCTCGTCGCCCGCACCTTGAATGCTAATGACTTTCCCCGTGCCGAACATTTTATGCGAGACTTTCATGCCTGCTCGGTAAGAGGGTGCGTCAGAGAGCGTTGGCGCAGGGGGTTTCGGGACGAATGATTTTTTCGCTGGCTTCTCTTTCCAACGGTTTGAAAACGTGCTCGGCTCTTCTTGCGAATACTCGTCATGGTCGGCACGGACAAGGCGGGTTCGCTCTTTTTCATCGAAGCGGATATCTAAAAGCGATTTTCCACCTTCGGTCAGAACGAGCGCGCCGTCGAGCTCATCGATGAATCGCGATTTGATAGCGGATTGAAGGTTTCCGAAGCGATATCGATTTTTCGCGTAGCTCAAATAGAGTTTCTTTTCGGCGCGCGTGAGTGCGACGTAGAAAAGCCGCCGCTCTTCTTCCAATTCTTTGCGGTCGTCGGGGTTGAGCGGAAAGAGCCGTTCTTCCAATCCCGTGATAAAGACGACGGGAAACTCCAAGCCTTTTGAGGCGTGAATTGTCATCATTGAGACTTTGTTCGTGTCGGCGTTTTTTTCTTCGGTTTCATTGACGAGGGCGATATTTTGCACGAAGGTTTTGAGCGAGGGGTCGTCGGGATTTTCATCGCTGAAGCGGCGGGCGAAGGAAAGAAACTCTTGCAGGTTATCGTATCGCGTTTTGGCGTCGGCGGTGTTTTCTTCTTTGAGCAAATCGAGCAGTTTGGTTTGTCGGTAGAGTTCGGCGACGACGTCATAGGCAGTTTCTTTGCGCGCTTTTTCCTCCAACAATTCAATTAACATTCTGAACTCGTTGAGCGGCGAAATGAGGCGGGGTGGCAAATCGTATCGAACCGCCTTGCAGATGAGTTCATAAAGGCTTTGTTGCGCTTCGTTGGCGAGCAGTTGCAGTTTTTCAAGGCTTGTTTCGCCGATGCCGCGCGCGGGAAAGTTGATGATGCGTCGGAGCGATTCTTCATCGCGCGTGTTGAGGGTGAATCGCAGATATGCAACGACGTCTTTGATTTCTTTGCGCTTGTAAAAGGAAATCGCGCCAAAAATTTGGTATGGAATCATGTTGGTTCGCAGAGCATCTTCAAGCGCGCGCGATTGCGCATTGGTGCGATAAAAAATGGCGAAGTCGGAGTTCTGAAATCCCTTCATGAGTTTAAGGTTGCGAATGGTCTGGGCGATTTTATCGGCTTCTCGTCGCTCGTCTTCGCAAACCAACAGCGTGGCAGTTTCGCCGTCGTCGTTTCGCGTGAAGAGTTTTTTTTCCAGTTGCTCCTTGTTGTTCTTGATGACGGCGTTGGCAAGGTTCAAAATGGTTTTGGTGCTTCGGTAGTTTTCTTCGAGGCGAATGATTTTGGCTTCGGGATAATCGGCTTGAAAGTTCAAGATGTTGGAAATATCTGCGCCGCGCCATGAGTAGATGCTTTGCGCGTCGTCGCCGACAACGCAGATGTTGCGGTGCTTTGCCGCCAGCATTTTTGACACCATGTATTGCGCTTTGTTCGTGTCTTGATATTCGTCAATCATCAAATACTGAAAGCGATGCTGATAATGCTCTAAGACGCTGGGGTGTTGGAGAAAGAGTTCAATGGGTTTGATGAGCAAATCGTCGAAGTCGAGGGCGTTGTTTTTTTTGAGACGCTCGGTGTATCGCAGATAAACTTTTGCCGTTTGCTCTTCGACATAGTCGCGCGCCGTTGAGGCAAATTGAGAAGCAAGGACGAATTTATTTTTCGCGCTCGAGATGATGTTTTGGACAGTGTTCGGCGAAAGCGTTTGAGTGTTGATGCCGAGTTCGCCCATGATTTCTTTGATGAGCCGATTGGTGTCGTCTTGGTCGTAAATGGAGTAATTGCTTGTGAAGCCGAGCAATTCGGCGTGTTGGCGCAAGAGCCGCGCAAAATTAGAGTGGAATGTGCCAATCCACATGCCTTTGGTTGTGCCGCCACCCAAGAGATGCTCGACGCGCTCTTTCATTTCGCCGGCCGCCTTGTTGGTAAAGGTGAGCGCGAGAATTTCCGACGCTCTGACGTTTTCACGTCCAATCAGATAGGCGGCTCTGTAAGTAATGACGCGGGTTTTTCCGCTTCCTGCGCCGGCGATAATCATCACCGCGCCTTTCGTGGTGGTAACGGCTTCACGTTGCGCCGTATTTAAGTCGTCAAGATTGAGATTCACAATGAGGTTCGATTTGAGATTTTGAACGTTCAACTGTTAAACGCCACATTGAGGTAAATTTCAGCGAGCGGAATATGCAGTTCATATCGCGCAATTTCCAGCGTTGATTCCAAACCAAGCACTTCGCTCGCTCTCCACTCGCCCGCTTCTGACTTCTGCCAATGCATTACCTTCGGCTCGCTTTGCGCAATCAGCACATAATCTTGAAATGTCGGTGCGCCTTTGTATAGCTCAAACTTTTTTTCTCTATCATACTGCTCCGTTGAAGGCGAAAGCACTTCCACAATCAGCGTCGGATTCGTCAAAACATCTTGCTCACGGTCGTAAAATTCAGGCTTGCCACAAACGACTACCGCATCGGCGTAGGAAAAGAGCCCCGTCGTTTTCGTGTAAATGCGCATATCGCTTCCATAGACGCGACAGCCTCGCCTGCGAAAGTGTCGGTTCAATTCGTAATTGATGTTTGAGGCAATCGTGTTATGCCGCTCGCTTGCGCCTGCCATGAGGAACATTTCGCCGTTGTAGTATTCGCTCTTCTCCAAAGCGACGCGCTCAATGGCAAGGTATTGCTCTACGGTTGCGTAAGGTTTTCGTTGTGCGCCCATGTTCTTCTGTTTGGTTTAAGTTTGGGGAATATAACGCTGTGCTGTATTGTTTCATTTTTCTACATCAATTTCATTTTTCAAAAATGTCGGAAAGCGGTTTAGGTCAAGCTCTGTTTTTGGCGGCGGCGGTTTCGTGCGGCGCGTTGTGGTGGTTGGAAGGCGTGATTCCGTTTTTTCAGAATCGCCATCGTCGTTACCAACACGCGCTTGTGAATGTTGCGATTGCCACCTTGAACGCGCTCATCAGTTCGGCTATGACGCTGGGCGCGCTTATCGTTCTCGATGACGCTCGCCCATATTGGCAAGGATTAAAAGGGTTGATTGAAAATCCCGTGTTGGCTTCGGTGGTGCTGGTCGTTTGCTTTGATTTTTGGAGTTATGTTTGGCATCGCTTGAATCATGCCGTGCCGTTGTTGTGGCGGTTTCATCGCTTTCATCATGGCGACGAGGCGATGGATGTTACGACGGGGTTTCGCTTTCACCCGATTGAAATCGTGCTTTCGGAACTCTTTCGGCTTCCCGTTTATCTGTTGCTGGGCATGGGCGCGTTTGAGATTTTGCTCTACAATTTGCTTTCCTTCCCGATTATTTTGATGCACCACAGCAACATTGCTCTGCCGACGCGGCTCGACGGCATGCTTTCGATTTTCATTCCGTCGCCGAATGTTCATCGCCTTCATCACTCGGTCAATCCGATGGAATCGAACACAAACTTCGGCTCGATGCTTTCAGTGTGGGATAGGCTTTTCGGGTCTTTTATCTGGCGCGAGAATTTGACGTCGCTTCGCTTAGGCGTTGAGGAAAAGCGTGCCGTTTGATTTGGCAATTCAATTTCCGATTTCGCCATGAACTCGTATCTTCTTTGCAGTTTCGATTATGTAACTGCACAGAAAAATGAAAGTCCTTTTGGTATTTACGCGTTCAGCCAGCGGCGTTGACGGTCCGCGTTCCGTCTTCGGCAATGTTCCGACCAATTTCTTCATCAAACTCAAAGATTCCATTCTTCAACACATCATCAAGCGGGCGCAATTTGCCGTGCCGCCGACGGCGTTGATGGTGTTGAGTTCGATTGAAGTTGAAGGCGTTGAGCAACACATTTGCGATATGCGATTTGATAAGTTGCCGCTTGAGGACGATTGGGATTTGGTCGGAATCACGGTGCATACGGGGCTTGCAAAAACAGCGTTTGAAGTTGCACGGCTCTTTCGTGAGCGCGGCGTGAAGGTGGTGCTTGGCGGTCCGCACGTGACGCTCTTTCCCGACTCGTGCGTTCCCGAAGCCGATAGCCTCGTGCTTGGCGAAGCCGATGACCTTTGGAAAGAGGTGCTCGAAGATTTAAAGCGTGGCACATTGAAACCGCGCTACCAAAGCGACACACTTCCCGACCTCGAAGTCTCTCGCCCCATCAGCAAGCATGCTTTGAACATCAAGAACTATTTTACAACGAACTTAATTCAGACCTCGCGCGGCTGTCCGTATCGATGCGACTTTTGCAACGTCTATGTGATGAACGGCAATCGCTCCCGACACCGTCCGATTCCACACCTCATTGAAGAGGTCGAGCGATTTTTGAAAGACGACCCGCGCGTCTTTTTCTTCGTCGACGATACCATCAACGCCGACCGCGCCTACGCCACCGAACTCTTCACGAAACTCATTCCCTACAACATTCAGTGGGTTGGTCAAGCCACCACCTTGCTCGGTCAGCAACCCGAAGTGCTTGAAGCCTTTGCTAAATCAGGCTGTAAAGGATTGCTCTTGGGCATTGAGGGTGTGAGCAATGCGACAAATCATGCTCATCGCAAATTTCAGAACAAAGAATCCGCGCTTGTGCGAAATATCAAAGCCATTCGCGAAGCAGGCATTTGCGTCTATGGCAGTTTCATTTATGGGCTCGACGGCGACACGCTCGAAACGCCGCAGATGCTCTACGACTTCATTGAAGAAACCGGCGTTGATGTGCCCGGCATTAACATCTTGCGCCCGATTCCCGGCACCGCGCTCTTTGAACGCTTGGCATCGGAAGGACGATTGATGTTTCCGAAAGACGACATTTACGCCTTCCGATACAGTTGGGGGCAAGAGTTGCTCTGCAAGCCGAAGCAAATTGCCGTTGAAGATTTTATTGAAAGTTATTGCGATTTAACCCAGCGATTATTCACTTTTGAGAAAGCCATCAAGCGCACTTTGAATGCGCCATCGATTCGCAAAGCAATTTTAATGTTTAATTTAGCCTATATTCAAATGTATGGGCTTTCGCGTCGCGATTTGCGCCAGCAGCTCTTACGCCTCAAACAAACACAGTCAGAATACTTGCGCTTTACACCGACGGCGGACGTTTCAGTGTCCGCTCAGACATCGTCTAATTTTTAATCATCGCGTAAGAATGCTTTCGTTTCAAGTCAATCCGAGAGTCAACCGTGACGCGCTCTCACAGTATCGCGCGTTTTTAGTCGAGCATCAAAAACTAACCGTCTCAAAAGAGGCACTGATGGCGGTTTGCCAGACGCTTGAGCAGGAAACGCGCAAGCAAACGCAATACGCCCAAGGTCCAATCAGCGACCCGAACTCAAAGGCGGCGCGCGAAATGTATCAAGTGGCGCAGATTATGACCGGCTCGTTTCTCGGCGGCGTGTTGCTCGCTCAAAACATCGCCAAAGCGTTGGATAAAGCCGACGACGAAACCTTAGCCTACATTGCTTCCATGCTCGATTGGGGATTTTGGCTTCCGCTCGACCAGAAAGTCGTCGCCCAACTTTTGGAAGACGATTTGCAAATGTTGATGCGCGTCGGCGATTTGGAGTCGAGCTGGCTCTCGCAATTGGACAAGGCGTTTCATTTCTACAAAGATGCCACCCCGCAAAATGATTTTTTTCAGCAGTCGCTTCACATTTTGCTCAATCTCGTCAGTGCCTCCAAGCACGACTACGGCAATTACGCCTTAATGCAGCGCATCGGCATGCTCTATCTTTATCACCCCGACTTTCTCGATTTGTCCAGAGCCGAAATGTATTTTATCAACGCGGCGCAATCCATTCAAAAAGAAACAAACTTGCAAATGAAACGCCTGCTTTCTACGCTCACGCGGCAAGGAAGCAAAGGTATGATTCAGGATTTTGAATCGCTCAAACGCCGATTGAACTCGGAGTATTACTTTCAGGCGGGCGTTTCGTGCTATGTGCGCGCCGACTATGAACGCGCCGTCGAGTATCTCGAGACGGCGTATTACATGTTTTCAACGCCCGAACTCGAATACTTGCTGGCTAAATCGCTTTTGGCAATCGGCAGAATCGGAGATTGCGCGCGTGTCTTGATTGGCTTGTTCAAGAAGCACGACTTTTATATGCTCAAAACGTCTTTGGACGGCGGATTTTCGTCGTCGCCGAACGTGCTGGATTCGCTTGCGATTGTGCGCAACCACTTGCTCTCGGAAGTGCGTTCAAAAATGCAAGAGATGCGCTCTTCGATTGTTGAAGGCAGTCAAGCCTTGCAGATTTTAGAAAACATTGAAAAACGCACCAAAGAGCGCAGTTGCTTTTCCATTCTTCAAGCTCGAAGCGAAATCGAGCTTCCCCGCCGTTGGCTTTTGACGCCGCGCGTCTTTGAGTCGCAATCGGTGATTATGGCGCACAGTTTGCGCGTCAATTCCATTTGTTTCAGCCAAGACAGCCGCCTTGTCGCCACTGCAAGTTGGAAGGTTATCATTAGCGATGTTGAAACTGGCGCGGAACTTCACGCCTTCACCGATTTGAAGTCCAAAGAAACCATCAACGCGCTTGCCTTCTCGCCCGATAATCGCATTCTCGCCGCCGACGGAAGCGATAAGCGCATTTTCCTTTGGGACGTCCATTCAGGCTCGCTCAATCGCATTCTTGAAGCGCATTCGCAAAGCGTTTCATCTCTTGCGTTCAGCCCGAACAACCGCTACCTCGCCAGTGCCGGCATCGATGAGCAACTCGTTGTTTGGAATACCTTCACGGGCGACATTGTTTTCAGATTGAAAGGGCATCAACACAGCATCTCAAAAGTTGTGTTCAGTCCCGACAGCCAAGTGCTCGCCTCCGCCAGTTTAGACAACAGCATTCAACTTTGGGACGTCAAAACGGGCAAAAACATTCGCACCTTGAATCGGCACAAGCACGCCGTTACTCATCTTCAATTCAGTTCCGACGGAAAAGTGCTTGCCTCGTCAAGTTGGGATAAAACCGTTAAACTTTGGGACGTGCCCACCGGCTCTGAACTACAAACCTTACACGGACATGAGAACGGCGTCGACTCCGTTCATTTCCTTTTCAAGGATGAATACATCGCCTCAACAAGTTTCAATCGAGCGAGCAAAGTGTGTTGCATCAAACTTTGGGACGTGCTCACGGGGCGCGAAATCGAGTCGACTTACGGTCGCTTTTACAGCGCAGTGTTCAGCCCCGACGCCAGCAAGCTCGCTATTGCCAGTAGCGACCGCTCCGTGAAAATTATGTCCGCTCCAGAAATGCCGCTCGATCGATTCATTGCCTTTGAGCACAAACTCCGTAACGAATTGGAATCGCTTCGTAAGAGAGCAGCCCAAGTCCAACGCGACTCCATAGAAAACGGACGACGTCGCGGAGAACGCCGTAAGCCTTCTTATTGGTTAGGCGGATTGGATTTACGACAAGGAACTGAACGGCGTCAATCGCAACTCAAACCCTGACATGCACATGGCTCAAACTCAACGCAGGCAACGCCTCACAGCAAGGCAGTCCAAAGAAATCATACTGCAAACGCTCGCCGCTCAACTCGGCTACGAACTTCACTTTTCAGGCAACCGCATCTATTGCAGTTCCGAATTTCATTACAAAACTTTTTCCTCTTACGAAGAGGCTGAACAATTTTTATTTTCCCAGCGACTTAAACGCCACGACTTATATCTCAAATGATTAGAATCGAATCTGCATCGAAAACTTTTGCCAAAGGCACGCCGAATGAAGTCTACGCCCTCAAAAACGTCTCGCTCACGATTGAAAAAGGCGATTTTGTAACCGTCATCGGCACGAACGGAAGCGGCAAATCAACCTTGCTCAACGCCATTGCTGGAACGCTCATGCTGGACACGGGACGCATCAAAATCAACAACGAGGACGTTACGAAACTGCCCGACTTTAAGCGCGCCAAGTATATTGGACGCGTTTTCCAAAATCCGTTCAGCGGCACCGCACCGACCATGACCGTCGCCGAAAACCTTCAACTCGCCTACTTGCGCGGCGAAAAAAAATCGCTTACGATTGCCATGACCACCGCTCAAAAAAAACTTCTGCGCGAGCGCGTCGCTGAACTTCGAATGGGTCTTGAAAACCGCATGGATACGCCGATTGGGCTTCTTTCAGGTGGACAGCGTCAAGCCCTCACGCTCCTCATGGCGGCTCTCAAAAAGCCCGAAATCCTCTTGCTCGACGAGCACACCGCCGCCTTAGACCCCATCTCCGCCGAACTCGTCTTAGCCATCACTCAAGAAATCATCTCCAAATACCACCTTACCGCTTTGATGGTTACGCACTCGATGTCCTACGCCACGCGCTTCGGCAACCGCGTCATTATGATGAACTTGGGCGAAGTGGCTTGCGACATTCAAGGCGAAGAAAAACAAACCCTCACCGAGCAAACCTTGCTCAAACGCTTTGAGGAAAAGCACATTCATATCGTGATTTGAAATTGGGAGATGCGGGATTTCAAGCCTGATTGTTCCGAGACAGTTGAGCGTTGAACGTCGTCGGAACGCTCAACGCTCAATGCTAATGCGTCAATGCTTGGCGGGCGGCGCGTCTTTCGGAACGGTCACTCCCTTCTTTTCATACATCTTCGCGTTCTTGCGAATTTCTTGCATTTCATAGTCGTAAATCGATGTTCGGCTCTTTTGGTCAATCATCGTGAAAACGATGAACACCGTGAGCGCAATCAAGCAGACGAGAAGCATTGTGAAGAAAAATCGATTGTCGTAGCGCAAGTGCATAAAATAGGCGACGACCAATCCGGCTTTCACCGTTGCCACCGTCATGGCGACAATCATGTTCATCGCTCCGAAATCAAATTGCGCAATCCAAACGGTAACTGCCGTCAAAACAAGGAGCGTAATTCCCACCGCCATATTGACTTTGAACGGAACAATGTGATGATGCGCGTGGCTGTGCCCCGATTGATGAGCGTGTGCGTGTGTCGGTTGCATACTTCTACTTCGTTTTAGTTTTTGAAACTTATCCAATCAAGTAAAGGAGTGGGAAGAGGTAAATCCAAATCAGGTCGACAAGGTGCCAATACAGACCGCCAAGTTCGACAGGTGTGTAGTAGTTGCTGTTAAACTCACCTTTGATTAAGCGAAGCAAAACCCAACCGAGCACAATCATTCCAATGACGACGTGCAAGCCGTGAAGCCCCGTCATCGCGAAGTAAATACCGAAATAAATGTGCGGATTGTTTCCAATAATCACGCCTTCGCTTCCGTCGTAGTGATAGTAACTGCCCGGAAGCAATCCCAAGTGAATTTTGTGCGAATACTCAAAATACTTGACGACGAGAAAGATACCTGCGCAAACAATCGTTGCCACTAAGAGCCAAATTGCCGCTTTGCGTTGGTTGAGTTGAATACTGCGAATGGCAAGCGCAACCGTCAGCGAACTCGTAATGAGCACAACCGTATTGAGTGCGCCCAGTTTCCAGTCGAGCATTTTGTGCGCACTTTGAAACATTACGGCATGCTCCGTGCTGTAAATTGCATATGCGCAGAAAAGCCCGCCAAATAAGAGAATTTCAGTCAAGAGAAACAGCCACATGCCCATCTTGGCGGCATCGAACTGCTGTGCCATGTCGGTAAAGTGGTGTGCTTGATAAGGCGAGTGGTGATGGGCTTCGTGGTGCAGTTCCAGAGGGGTTTCAGCACGACGGTCGGTCGTCGCAAAATTTGTTACTCCATTCATAGTTATTCTTACTGATGGTTACTGATGATTCATTTTGAAATGTTAAAGCGAATATAACGCGCCTGCGCCATTTACCGAAATGATTTTTTGGAAAAGATTTTTTGCTTGCTACGAGGCGGATTTTCTTCCCTGCTTCAAGTCGTTCAAGGCTTTTTCCAACTGTTTGACTTGCTCAAAGAGCGATTCCAGTCGGGCTTGATAGGCTTTTTGTTTCAAGTATTCTCGAATTGGGCGAGCAGGCGTGCCGTCAAGAAATGTGCCTTCTTGCAGGAACGATTTTGCCACGCCCGATTGCGCGCCAATCGTGATTTTATTTCCGATTTCAATATGCCCGACGAACCCCACTTGTCCTGCAATCATGCATTGCGCGCCGATTTTCGTGCTTCCCGAAACACCGGTTTGCGCGGCAATGACGGTATTTTTTCCAATCACCACATTATGCGCGATTTGAATGAGGTTATCGAGTTTCGTACCTTGCTCGATGCGCGTTTCGCCGAGCGTGGCGCGGTCGATGCAGGTATTTGCGCCGATTTCCACGTCGTCTTCAATCACTACGATTCCGACTTGCGGAATTTTTTTGTAAGAGCCTTCCTGTTGTGGCGCGAAGCCAAAGCCGTCTGCACCAATCACGCACCCAGAATGAATCACGACGCGCTTTCCGATTTTCGTGCCGTGGTAAATCGTCGTGTTTGGATAAATGATGCACTCCTCGCCCAGCGAACACCCGTCCATGACCACGACGTTTGGATAGAGTTGCACACGCTCGCCAATGGTGCAATTTTTTCCGATGAAGACGTTTGCGCCAACGCTCGCGCTCTGTGGCACAAGGGATTGCACGACCGCCGTCGGGTGCGTTCCCGCGTCTAGTCCCTCGCGCTTCGGCATTAATTTTTCAAGCACAAACACGAAGCCCGTGTAAGCATCGTCCATCACGATAAAGGCTTGATTTGCTTTGGGTGAATTGTGAGCCAACTTGCCAGAAAGAATCACGGCGGAGGCATTCGTTTCGGCAAGATATTTTTCATACTTCGGACTGGCGATGAAGGCAATTTCTCCGAGTGTTGCATTCTCGATTTTGGCGACACGTTCAATCTCGATATTGTCGTTTCCAATCACTTCGACGGAAGGGAAAAATTGGGAGAGGTAGGATTTAATTTCAGCGACGCGCATGGTTGGTTTCGTGAAAGCGATTTTTGTATATTTGCGGCTCTTTTTTTGAGCGGTTCATCAATTAACAGCAAATATACGCGAACATCGGCGCGAACTTCAATGCTGAAAATCATCAAAATTTTTGCAGGTCGTAGCAACCGTGCGTTGGCGGAAAAAATTGCTTGGCACTTGTCGCTTCCGATTTGTCGCGCTGACTTGAAGCACTTTTCCGACGGCGAGCTTTCCGTTTCGTTCAACGAATCCATTCGCGGCAGTGATTTGTTTTTGATTCAATCCACGAATCCGCCTGCGGAAAACATGATGGAACTGCTGATTATGATTGACGCCGCCAAGCGCGCTTCCGCCAGTCGGATTACCGCCGTGATTCCTTACTTCGGCTACGCTCGGCAAGACCGTAAAGACCAGCCCCGCGTCTCCATTACGGCGAAGTTAATGGCGAATTTGCTCACGATTGCCGGCGCCGACCGCATCTTGACGATGGATTTACACGCGCCGCAAATTCAAGGGTTCTTTGATATTCCTGTCGACCACCTCTACTCTTCGCTCGTTTTGATTAACCACTTCAAACAAATGAAGATAGACAACTTGGTCGTCGCCTCGCCTGACGTGGGCGGCGTAAAGCTGGCACGCAGCTACGCTAAACAACTGGAAACCGATTTGGTTATTGCTGACAAACGCCGCCCGAAGCCCAACGAAGCTGAAATCATGAACGTCATCGGCGACGTTTCAGGAAAGAATGTTTTGCTCGTCGACGATATGATTGACACAGCTGGCACCATTGTTCAAGCCGCTAATGCTATGCGTGCAAATGGCGCACTTAAAGTTTATGCCGCCTGCACGCACCCGATTCTTTCGGGCAACGCTGTCGAGCGCATTGAAAACTCGGTAATTGAAAAGGTGATTGCTACGGATACCGTCGTTACCAATCACGCGCAATGCTCAAAGTTGGAGATTGTCTCGGTTGCACAACTTTTCGCCGAAGCCATTAAACGCATTTATGACGACAGTTCCGTCAGTTCGCTCTTTGACGAGCCCAAAGTTTCAAACAAATAACCGATTAGAATTTTTCAACTCAATTTATTCCGAACCAATGCAAACGATTACACTTGAAGCCCAACTTCGCACGCCTAGCACGAAAGGCAAACTCAAAGCTCTGCGTAAAAACGGACTTGTGCCCGCCGTTCTCTATCACAAAGGCGACGCGCCTCTGATGCTCACCGTCAAAGAGATTTCGCTTCGCAAACTCATCTACACGACGGAATCGCACATTGTGAACCTCAAACTTTCCGACGGCACGGAACGCCAAGCCGTTATGAAAGACACACAGTTTGACCCCGTTACCGACGTCGTCTCTCATGTGGATTTTCAAGGCTTGAAAGCGGACGAGAAAATCGAACTCGAAGTACCAACGCTCTTCAAAGGCACGCCACAAGGGGCTATCAAAGGCGGAAAGATTCAAGTTTTGATGCATAAACTCGCCATCAAATGCTTGCCCGCTGATATTCCCGAACACTTAGAATTTGATATTTCTCATCTCGATATCGGACAGTCGCTTCACATTTCGGACGCCCGACAACTCTATGCCAACAGCAACATCCAAATTTTAGGCGAGGACTCCGTTTCCATCGTAACGCTCTTTATGCCGAAGGCTGAACTTTCCGCCGCAACTGCCGCCGAATCTACTGCAACCGCAGAACCAGAAGTGATTGCCAAAGGCAAAGAAGCAAAGGAAGCAAAAGAAGCCAAGAAGTAATTTTTCCCGCGCCACACAATACAAAAGCCCGATGCCTTACATCGGGCTTCTCTATTTTCAAACGCACTTATAGATGCCTCGCGGTATTAGTTTGTTGCTGGCACTGCGGTTCCTTGACCGCTCGAGGGTGCTGACGGGCGCAAGAACCACAACAATGCAACAATAATCGCCTGTGGTGTATGCACCAACGCAAAGTTCGACCAGCTGATAATTTGCTGTGCATTCAAGACCTCTACGGTCGATGTAATCGCGCCAATCACTTGTTCGGCAACGACAATCCACAGCATCTTTTCATACTTAACCACATCGGTCGCAATAATTCCATACGCGATGGCTAATACATACAGCACCATTCCATATTGATGGAAGACAATGGCAGACTGTGCATTATTCGCATATTCTTGCCAACCGTATAGTGCCGCACCCCAGTTCAAAAAGATGGTTGAACCCAGTGCGTTGAGCAGCTCCCAGGCGGCTAATACCCACATCAGCCCGGAAAGCAATTTGATTTTGGTTTCGCGATTCATACTACTTTTCCTCCAAAAGTTTAAGGTTAATGAAAAAAGAACAAGAACAGGCTCTCACATTTTTCGCGGCACTTGACTGATGATGATTGGCTTTTTCAGCCATCGGTGTAGGCGCATTGCTTGAACCCATGTTTTGAAGCGTACAATGCGCGCGACCATAAGCAATGGGCAAAAACACACACACGCACCGCGCTTTCCGAGTAGCATCACCGATGCGCCTACCATCAGAAAAAACAGCAACTGCAAGAGATGCGCACTTATGTCTGTGTAATCAATCCCGAATGGCGCAACTACTGAACCTATCGTTTCAGGGCGCAATATCCACGAACATGGTGCCCAAAAGACGGCTATCACCAATACAAACGGTCGCCAGAAGTCTGGATTCAAAGACCAGCGTCGTTTTGCCAGCGGTTCAGCCCAATCTTGCGCGGCACCTAACCAACACACCCAACTGCACACAATTGGTCCATTTGTTATGGTGATGATGACAACGGCTAACCAGAACACTCCGCCGACCACCGCCCACGCAAGGCTTGGCAATCGGCTATCGACCAGCACGAGATTTACACCCACAAAGATGATTTGAACCGCAGTGCGCCACCGTCGCAACTTCTTCGCCTCTTCGTCCGACTCTACGCTTCTCCACATACCTTTTTCTCCACCATCACTTCTTGCGGTAGCATTTCACCTCGGCTCTGTGTCAATGCGTTCAATCCGTAAAACAGCACAAAGGTTATGACTTGAACTGAAACCACCGTTAGAAACTGGGTCAACAGAATTGCACCGAAACTTAATTCTACCAGTGCACTAAACGCATTGATGACTTGTTGCGCAATTGCAAACTCAATGATGTATCGATATGACAGGGGATTTTTCGCCGCCATTGCCGTAATGATACCAATGCTCATCAGCATGACACCTTGCTGGTTGCGAACCACATGATTGGCTTGCATGGCTTGTAGCAATTCCTGCTCCATCGTTTGGTCACTGCTGATGTTCGCGACACCGATTTCCCACAAAATCGTTGAGCCGAGTCCCCACAAAATCCATAAAGTTCCTGCAATTAAACATAGCAACTGCAACGCTCGCCATTGAACAAGCGGAGTAATCGACAGCCCGACTACCTTTTTCGCTTCAAGATGTTTGAGATCCTCTGCCATCGTTGGGAGGCTTGGGGATTTCGGTGTCAGTATCCACAACGCACTCGCGATTCCTACATCTATCATAAGTGCCGGTAACCATTGCCACACCGATAGCGTCTGTTCCAAAGCCACACTCATACTAAGTGCCGCCATTAGCACCCGTGCTAACGCCAGCACACGAATAAACGGCGCATACTGCACAGGCTCTCGCGCTACCCACAGCGCAACAAGTGCCAATTGAACCACAAAAAAACCATACTGGCGAATGATAGAATGTGCATAGCGCAAACTCTCTTCACCGCCAATGCGCGTTGCCACTGGCGTTGAAAAATGAAATGTCGCCCCATACTCAAAACCAAACGTACAAATCAGAAACTCTATGCCGTGCAATAATGCCGAAATGAGAAGGACAACTTTGATAGGCTTATGAGAGGTGAAGGAAACCCATAGCACCTTTCGCACCGCATTCACCACTTGCTTCGGCGAAAGACTTCGTGCCACAATGTTCATACGACCTAATGTTAAAAGTTACTGCATCTCTACTCTACACTGCTACATTGATGCAACGTAGGGCACTTTCAATTGCTCCGAATTTAAGTTCGTGTTCTCAAATGCGCAAACGACTAACACAATCCTTTCATTTCAAAGCCAGAAGACGAATTGAACAGATTTCGGATTGACGTAGGAAGTATCTGTGAGAATCCGTTCTATGCGTTTTATCTGCGTTCCATTTTTCAAGCGCACACGGATAGAATGAAGCATGAACGATGAACTTGAAAAGAAAGTTCGTCATACATCTATTCATTTCTCGTTCCTCGTTAGATACTTATCACACTGTTGTAGGCAAAAATCTGCTTGAAGGTTTATCACATTGGCGAGGCTTTCCCTATCTTCACGTTTCAAACCATTTGCTCATGCGCTACACATCACAAGCCATAGAAGTTCTTGTTGAAGAATTTGCCAAACTACCGGGCATTGGCAAGAAAACCGCTCAACGCCTTGCGCTTCACATTCTTCGGGAAAAAACGGAAGACGTTGAACGCTTTGCCAAAGCGTTGCTTGATGCAAAAGAAAAGGTCGTCTATTGCGTCGAGTGTCAAAACATGACCGATAATACCGCCAATCCGTGCATCATTTGCACCAGTCCGAAACGCAATCGCGCGTTGGTGTGCGTGGTTGAATCGCCCAGCGATGTGATAGCGTTTGAAAAGACGAATCAATACAGCGGATTGTATCATGTGTTGCATGGCGTCATTTCGCCGCTCGATGGCGTCGGTCCTGACGACTTGAAAATTAAGGAACTGCTTGCGCGCCTTTCGGGCGAAAAGGGACAACACATCAAGGAAGTAATTCTCGCGCTCAATCCGACGGTGGAAGGCGAAACGACGGTCTTGTATCTCACTCGGCTTTTGAAACCGCTTGGTTTGAAAGTCTCTCGCATTGCGCGCGGGATTCCGATTGGGAGCGAACTGGAATACACCGACGAAGCCACGCTCACACGCGCCCTTGAAGGCAGAGCGGAAGTGTAGCATGTGTGCCTGTTAGTCGCCTTGTTGGAGTTTTGCATGTGTTTTTCCTAACGCTATCATGGCAAGTGCTTGTTCGCGCTTCATTCCAAGCGGTTCGAGGATTTGAAGACTTTCTTCTAAACACGCTTTTGCTTTTTGATGGTTGCCTTCTTGGTTATGAACTTTCGCTAATCCGTGCAGTGCAATCGCAACGCCCGCCGATTTTCTGGCTTGCTGATAGAGGCTTTTTGCGGTTTCATAGCACACCCTCCCTTGTTCTATTTTTCCCAAACTTCTGATAGCATTTCCCAAATTGATGTAGGTGCTTGCTAACGCTACGGGCGAGGCAAAGGTTTGTTTGAGTTTCAGGCTTTGCTCGAAGGCTTCGCTGGCACTCTTGTAGTCTTCCATTTCGGCATAAACAACACCAAGATTATTGAGCGACATGGCGATGCTTTGCTTATTGCCAAGTTCTTCTCTGATTTGCAACGCACGCAGATGATGCTCTATCGCCTTCGGATAGTCCGAAAGGTAGTAGTAGAGATTTCCAAGATTGTTGAGCACTGTCGCGATTTTTTCTTTTGGACTGTTGGTTTGTTCGTAGTGCGAAAGGCTTTGCGTAAAGGCACGCATGGCTTCGGCGTATCTTGCTGTTGCCATCAAGACATTTCCGATTGCGTTTTGTGTATCGGCAAGGCTAATTTCGTCATGGAGTTGTTCATAGTGTTTGTGGGCTTGTTGGAGCGAGGTTTCTGCGGTTTTGAAGTTATCGAGGCGATAGTCGGCGACGCCTAAGGCATAATACGTATCGGCTTTTGCGCGTATTGCATCGGGGAAGTCTTTGAGCCATGTGAGGGCTTGTTGGGCAAGGGTTTTGGCATGTTCGGGCTCGCTGTCGCAAAGGGTTCTTGCTTGTGCAAGCTGTTGGCGTATTGTTTCATTTAATTGCTGGGGCATGTTGAAGTTGGTTTCGGGTTTTGCTCGCTTTTTGCGATAATCGTTGAACGCGTTTTTTGCTTAACATAAAAAACTTTTCGGTTTTGCTCACTTAACCATCATAGCCAATGAAGTATTTTGCTATTCTGCTGTTGATTGCTCTGGGCGTTTGGCTGGCTTGGATTTTCAAGCCTGCGGATACGCTCAATCCGATTTACGCCGAGCGCATTGCACGAAAGGCAAATAAAAAGCCTGACCTTGTGCATGGCTTTGCAGGCTCGGCGTTCGAATGGTGGTATGGTCAAAGAGCCTATCCGAACGAACTGATTGACTACAAAAAGTTCGAGCAAGCTTATCGATACAGCAAAAGCGAGTTGATGGCACTTCGCACTCCCGACAGTACGGTTTGGCAGAGTTTAGGACCGAACAATGTGGGCGGACGCACGCGCGCGATTGCTATTCACCCGCTTCACCCTGATACGATGTGGGCAGGGGCGGCGTCGGGCGGCTTGTGGAAAACCACGACCGCAGGTGCCGGTGCATCGGCATGGCAATATGTCGATACCGGATTTCCAACCGTTTCCGTCAGCGCGATTGTCATTGACACGACCAACCCCGATGTGATGTATATCGGCACGGGCGAATTTCGTCGATACAATCAGCCGGGCATGGTCGGCACGCCGGGCGCAAGAGCCACTTATGGCATCGGGATTTTGAAATCAACTGACGGCGGCAACACATGGTTCCAAACCGGGCTCAATTGGTCGCTCGAAGAGCATAAATCTATTCAGCGCATTGTCATCAATCCGCGCAACACGCAAACGCTTTATGCGGCAACCAGCGACGGCGTCTATAAAACCACCAACGGCGGCACCACTTGGACGCGCGTACTCAACGTGCCTGCGGCGATGGACATCGTCATCAATCCGATTGATACTTCCGTCCTTTATGCCGCGTGCGGGCAACTCAACACCGCGCCCAATCCCGGACTTTACAAAACCACTAACGCTGGCGCGAGTTGGACATTACTTTCAGGCAGACTTCCGACGACGGACTTTGGCAGAACTGCGCTCGCGCTTTATGCCGAAGCGACCCCTTCGGGCTACAATGAAGTCGTCTATGCCGGCATTGGCAACGCGCAGTCGCGCGGCGTTCACGGCGTTTATCGCACCACGAATGGCGGCACAACTTGGACGCTTCAATCTGCAACGCAGTATGCCTCGTCGCAATCGTGGTATAACAATGCAATTGCCGTTCACCCTCAAAATCCGAACACCGTTTTCGTTAGCGGATTAGATTTTTACAAGTCGACCGAAGGCGGCGCAAATCTCATGCGCAAATCGGAGTGGTATGCTTACTTTCAAGGTGTGATTCCACCCGGCGGCGAAGAAGGCTCGCCCGTTTATGCTCATGCCGACCATCACGCCATCGTCTTTCACCCCTTCAACCCAGACCGCATTTTTCTTGCCACCGACGGCGGCATCTTTGAAACCACCGACGGCGGCGAAACTTTCAGAGGACGCAACGGCGGCTATCAAACCACGCAAATCTACAACGGCTTTGCCACCTCGCTCCTCGATTCCACACTTGCCTACGCCGGCTTACAAGATAACGGCACGCTCAAATACGAAGGCATACCTTCGTGGAACAAAGTCTTCGGCGGCGACGGCGGCTGGTGCGCCATCAATCCTCAAAATCAACAAACCGCTTACCTCGAATACGTCTATCTCGACATTTATCGCACGACCAACGGCGGGACAAATTGGATACGAGCCACCAACGGCATTGAAGGAGGTGCAAGCCTGGCGAATTTCATCGCACCGTTCATCATTTCGCCATCGAGCCCGAACATTCTCTACGCGGGCGCAACCAAAATTTTCAAAACCACTAACGGCGGCACGAATTGGTTTCCGACAAACAACAATCAACCCCTCAACGGCAATCGCATTTCCGCCATGGCGGTTTCTTGGACAAATCCCGACACGGTTTATGCCGCCACTGGTACTTCTACTGCGACCACCTCCAACGGCTTATGTGAAGTCTTCTTCTCTTCCAACGGCGGAAATACTTGGGTCAATCGCACGCAACCGGGCATGCCCGACCGCTACCCAACCGACCTCTATGTCGACCCGCGTGATAGCAAAATCGCTTACCTCACTTACTCTGGCTACGGCACTCCACACGTCTATAAAACCACCGACGCAGGTGCCACGTGGCAAGATATTTCCAACAACTTGCCCGACATTCCCGTCCAATGCGTCGCGCTCGACGGTGATTTTCCCGATGATGTGTATCTCGGCACGGATTTAGGCGTCTATCGCAGTCTAAACGGCGGCGCGTGGGAACTTTGGGACGCCGGCATGCCGCCCGCAATGATTTTAGATTTGCAATTTTCTCGATCGAACCGCACGATGCGTGCCGCCACCTTCGGCAATGGCGTCTATGAGCGCAAACTCCGTCCCATCGGACAAGTTTCCGCCCCAAATCGGAGCGATTCAAAACGTTCCGCTTTTACTCTGGAACAAAATTATCCCAACCCCTTCAACCCGACGACGACCATTCGCTATACGCTTCCAACGGCAAATATTGTCCGCTTGGAACTCTTTGATGTGCTTGGACGAAAAATCGCCACTCTTGTCAATGAACGCCAATCCGCTGGTGCGCACACCTATACTCTGAACGCCAATCGCTTTTCGCTTGCATCTGGCACTTACTTTTACCGATTGCAAGTCGGCAATCAGGTTGAAACCAAAAAAATGATGCTGGTGAAATAAAGGGGTTGAACATTAAACATTAGCTATTAAGTTGAATCGCCTCGAGCGTTTGGTCAAGTTTGGCACAACCTGCGAGAGCAATACGCCCGAAACTATCGCTAATGCAATCCATAGCGGCAAGTATCGGTCGAGCGTTGAAAGCCGATTGACCACGGACTTGTTCATTGATTCAGCACGGGAAGTGAGAGTTGAACGGGCGACGAAGCTTCCACTTGCGGCGCGCAACACATCGCCCGAAACCGAGGCTAAAGCCGTGCTAAACCTCTTTTTTGATATTGAAGTAGGTCGGTAAGCCATTTCGACGGTTAAAATCAAGGCGGTTTCAGCCGTTAAAACCAAGTTGGTTTCGACAAATTTTATGCCTTATTGTATCGACTATAATAACCTATTCTTTCCGATACAATGAGGCATTCTTTCGGCTGAAATAAGGCGTTCTTTCGTGATGATGATCTTGATGCAGAAAAATGGTGAATTTTAGCCAATTCACGACACCAACTGGCAGAACAATCCAAGAACTGCGACAAGCAATTCAAAAACTACGACAAAACTTTCGCATATTTGCGAGTTGGGCGATACTTGAAAGAAACAACACCAAACCAAAAAAACTTCGTAAATTGCGAAAACTAAACTTCAAAAAATGCAAATCAACGCCACCATAACGGGACTACAATATCAAGTTTTTCTTGCAAACGAATTGGAAATAATCAAAAGCAAAGATTTTGACATTAACACTTGTCCGACTTCCTGCATTTATTCCGATAAAAAACTAAATTGTGCCGTTTCAAAATGGGTTTCGCCCAAACGCACAAGGTCATATCCTTACGAAAGAGTGTATAACACTTTGGCGAATGGCAAAAAAATAACGGTTATTCCTGTGGTGAAAGATGAAGGGCTTGATGGCGACAGAGATTTTATTCAGTGGGATACGGTTTCTATGATGTCATTGCTTGATGTGTATGTGATTTTGGCGTACTACGAAAAAGCAGAGAAAAACGAGAACTACGACAACAAAATTACGAACCAAGAATTTGATAATCAGTACGTTTTGGATAAAATTCAAGAAATTTCAGCCTATCATAGTTCGGCTTTGCATTGGAATTTGCAAGAACTAAACGACAACTTTTCGGACATCATTGCCAAAGTAAAAAGCAGTTACGCAAAGATTAGTAAGAAAACCAAAGTGCAAATGCACAGCGAAAAAGGTATAGACGATTTTGCGACAATGATTGGCAAAAGTGCCAAAGAGTTTATGGAATTTTCACGCCAAAAAGCAAAAGACGCACAAAGCAGAGAGTTTGTAACCATACAGCCCAAAGAAGCCTTAGCCACTTTGACAAAAGCAAAAATTACGATTACAAATTATTTGGGTGGACAATACTTTTTAACTGTTGATGAAATACGAATAGAGAAAAAAGAAATCTATTTGATAGAAGGTAAGCACTCAAAATCAAGCATTTTACCGAGTAAAAGCGACATCAAAGACGGCTTGCTGAAAATGATTTTATACACCAATTTGAAAAATACAGAAGTAAATGGTATGCCTAAAAATGCAATTCCTGTTTTGCTTTTGACTTCTTCAAAACTCAAATCTGAACTCAACTCAACTGCGAGTAATATAGAATTTGAAACCTTTTGCACGAAAAACAAACTAAACGAAACCCAACAAAATTTTCTAAAAACCTTGTTTGAAGAAGCCAACACAAACGGATTTTTCGTAACTTTAAAAAAAGGATAGGACAATGATAAAAAGCCCATTAAGATACCCTGGTGGAAAAAGCAAGGCATTAGAGCAAATTTTGCCTTTAATTCCTTATTTTGAAGAATTTAGAGAGCCTTTTGTGGGTGGTGGTTCGGTGTTTTTGGCATTGAAACAACTTTATCCCGATAGGAAATATTGGATTAACGATTTGTATTTTGAGTTATACAAGTTTTGGGAATACACACAAAAAGATTTGCAAGGCATTATCAATCAAGTAAATACTTGGAAAAAAGAATTTGAAAATGGTAAAGAATTACACAAATTTTTAGGTGAAAATATTAGTAGTTTTGATGATTTGAAAAAAGCAAGTGCTTTTTTTGTTTTCAACAGAATTACATTTTCAGGCACAACCGAAGCAGGCGGATTTTCAGAACAAGCCTTTCAAAAACGATTTACGGAAAGCAGTATTCAACGATTAGGACTTCTGAAAAATGTTGTCAAAGACACAAAAATAACGAATTTGGATTACGAAGAAGTTGTAAAAACAGAAGGCGAAAACGTATTTATTTTTCTTGACCCGCCTTATTTTTCTGCAACAAAATCGGCACTTTATGGCAAAAATGGAAAACTGCACAAAGGTTTTGACCACGAAAGGTTTGCCGAAACAATGAAAAACTGTAATCATAAATGGCTCATAACTTACGATAATTGCGAGTACGTAAAAAATTTATTTTCTTTTGCCCATATCTCAGAGTGGGATTTAATGTACGGTATGCGAAACCAAACCGAAACTTCCGACCAATTAGGCAAAGAGATTTTTATAGCAAATTTTGAACTTAGCAAAAAGAAAGTAGCGAAAAAAGAGCAAGCATCGCCCAACATTGCATTTGTGGCAAGGCGGGCAGAAGTGCTAAATTGAACTTTTGTGCTTTCTATGGACTTTTGTGCGTAGGGCAAGGAAAGTGCTATTTAATCCCGCCCTGCACAAATGCTTTTCCGTTGGTGGCAATATTGACAGGCACGATTAAACCTTTTCGGGTTTATAGCATCTAATCAGTAATGTAAAACTTAAAAAAACATAACATAATATGAAGAGTTTAACAATCTCAATTTTGCTTTTGTCATTTTTAATGTCTTGCTCAAAAGATGATCAAGATGTAATTAATCCAACCCCTACATTTCAAACGCCGTATGAATTTATCAGTTATGATGTCTTGCCCCAGACAACAGACCCAAACATTACAACAGGGTTATCAACTCAGTACGCTTATTTGCCAAAAGAGACAACTGTGAGAAAAAATAAGTTATTTATCTTTTTACCAGGGACATTTGCAAACCCACAAACTTATTTGAAAATTTTACAAACTGCATCTGAGTATGGTTATCACGCAATTGGTATTCACTATGATAATACACAAACTGTTAGCAGTTACTGTGGAAGTACGAATGACGAACAATGTGCTGCCAATGTTTTAAAAGAATTTTTCACAGGAATGGACTACTCACCAAATGTAAATGTTGGACAAAGCAATGGATTTATAAACAGGATACAAAAAATGATTTTGTATTTGGATGCTCAAAAACCTAATGAAAATTGGAAGCAATTTTTGAATAGCAATAATGAAATTAAGTGGGAATTAATCAGTTTGGCAGGACACTCACAAGGCAGTGGACACACTTTGTACATAAGCAAACAGGTGAATTTGTTAAGGGCAAGTCTTTTTAGCGGACCAAATGGATTTACTTTAGCAAATGGGACTTATCCAAGTTGGGTTTCAAATCCAGGTGCGACACCCAACAGCAAAGTTTATGGGTTTTCAAACAAGAACGACAATTTATCACAATGGGTGTTTGTTTCGAATGTATGGAGTGTAATAGGACTCACAGGCACGCAAATTAATGTTGATACAGAAACAAATTTTGGAAATACACATCAATTATTCACAGAAGTAGTGCCGCCACCAACACAAGGTTCAGCAAGTCCAACTCACGGTTCAACAACTGTTGATATAGTGACACCTTTAAATTCAAATGGCAGACCAAAGTTTGAGAATGTTTGGAAATATATGTGCTTCCCAGAATAAAAATACTGCCACCAACATCACCTATACGCAAGCAGGGGTTTCGTGCTTCGTAGGACAGGAAGGTAGTAAAATTAAAGTTCAGTTCTTCGTAGGAAGTTCAGCGGTTAAAATCCCTGCCTGCGTATAGCTGAGAACCGTTAGCGGCTATTTGAATGACAAACAATATAGATTTTCTTCATTATGATAAAAATGATAGTTACAGGTGCTAATGGCTTTATAGGTAGAGCGTTAGTGAATAAATTGAAAAATGAAAATACTAAAATAGTTGTCCTTGTCAGAAGCAACGAACAGGCAGAATTTTTCAAACAACATCATATTGAGTATATAATTGGTGATATTACCGACAGAAAATCGTTGTTAAACTTACCAAATGCTGACATTTTATTTCATTTAGCAGGTGTTTTAGACCATACCAAAGGACAAAATTATTTAACAGAAGTGAATGTTAAAGGAACAGAGAATATTCTTGAAATATGTAAAATAAAAAAAATTAATAGATTGGTTTATTTAAGCACACTTGCTGTTGTTGCAAATGGAAAAGAATTAAATAATATTGATGAAACATACCCGCTGCCTGCCGAAAATATTAGACTTACTACACTTGAAAATGCTTGATTTAAGGGATATTGACGGTA
>FWPU01000535.1_pt1 | contig 122822 bp, 119 predicted proteins | sample 2228361 | NCBI WGS metagenome assembly FWPU01 (sample SAMEA103939777, study PRJEB20133) | metagenome | reverse complement strand
TCGCCATCCCCTTTGCTCGTCCAACGGCGATCACTCTGCGGTCAGCCAGACTCACCACATGAGCCTGGCTGACGATTGTTGCTAATCAGATCGCACAAAGCCGGGGCTACGCCGTGGTCAAGCGCCCAATAACCGACGCACCGGCACTCAAAAGGCTCGCTCCGTCGTGAACGTCGAACCGAAGGTGTCGTGCAGGATGTTGAACGCCCATCCGATCGCGTGCACGCCTTCGGCCGCCGACGGTCGCTGGGAAATGCCCCCCGCCCCCTTGACAGCGACCATGGTGCGCTGCTGCGGGTCGTAGCGGTATACACCGGCCACATGCATCGCTTCCTGTGCGCTCACGAAGCTGTAACACGTGTTGGCGATCACGGGATCGGACGATGGCGGCCGACCTGAAGCCGCAGCAACGATCGCGCCAGCGCACACCTTGCCGGCCTGGTTCGCCATATGGCCCGATTTGGGCAGCCCCGGTGCGGAAAGGATCGCGTCACCGACGACGTGAACTCCCGGTACAAGTGTCGATTCGTACCCGAGAAACTCGACCGGACACCACGCGCCGCCGCTCGGGCTCAAGCCCGCACGGCGCAGCAATGCCGGCGCCCGCTGCGGCGGGATCACGTTGATCACATCCGCCCGCACGGTCCCGTGCATCGCGAATCGCAGCTCGCGACCGTTTGGGACGGCCAGCAGCTCGGCGTCCGGCGTGTACTCCACGATGCCGGCGTACCGCGACTTCCAGACGTCGAGAAAAAGGCCGCGTTTGGACTGGATATCCGGATTGCTGTCGAAGATCAGTAGCTTCGCCTTCGGGTTGTTGCGCGACAGGAAATGCGCAATCAGGCTGGCACGCTCATAGGGCCCCGGGGGACAACGATAAGGCGCTTTGGGGATGTGGATCGCCACCACCCCACCCGCCGGCATGTCGGCAATGCGGGCCCGCAGTCGGCTGATCTGTTGACTGCCGCCGCGCCACGCATGCAGCACCGCACCGCTATCCAGGGCGCGCGGCAAACCGTCGATCCGTTCCGCATCGAACTCGATACCAGGCGCGAGCACCAGTCGGTCCCACGGCACCGAACTGCCATCGCTCAAGCGCAGGCTGCGCTTCTGGGCGTCGATCGCCACGGCCGTGGCCCGCACGACGCGAACGCCGGAACCGGCAGTCAGGCCGCCGTAGTCCCGCGCCAGGTCGTGTACGTAAAACGCGCCTCCCAGAACGCGGTTCGAAAGCGGACAAGCGACGTAGACCGACTGCGGTTCGATCAACGTGACATCGATTCGGCCGGACCATAGCTTCAGATAGCGCGCGCACGTGGCGCCGCCGAACCCACCGCCCACGATCACGACCCGCATGACGGCCGGTTGCGCACCAAGCCAGCGCGGCATCAACGCCGCGGCGGCGCCGAGCAGTAGGCGGCGACGCTCAGGTATCACGGCTGGCCTCGACCGGACGCGGTCTGTCGCGCGAACTCGGCCGCGATCTGTCGCAGTTCCTCGTCCGAATAGCCCTTCGCATGCTGATGCATGACGAAAGCCGGTCGCGCACCGGACTTGAAAGCCTTGAGCATTTCGTACAACTCGACCTCCGGTCGCCCTGCCAGCGGCGGAATCCCGGCGTCCGACCGTCCGGACGGGCCATGACAAGCGTTGCAGGAGGCCGCTTTCAGCTGTGCCGCGCGGCGGTCCTGGGCCGCACCTTCCCCCGGAAAACTCGACATCGCTACGGTGACGCCCAACAGCCAGGCAAACCGACCCTTCCGCTCACCGAAAGCACGCAACATATCATCCCACCGGAGCAAGAGTCCCAACGCCCATCATAGAAGAATGCGCGCAGTCCAAAACGCCTTGCAAAGCGTCGGTGTCGCCCCAATTCAGGCGTTCGGGCAGTCGGATTCGCGATCAGGCACGCGGCAGCGTCACCCCGCGCTGGCCTTGGTACTTGCCGCCGCGGTCACGGTAGCTCGTTTCGCAGATCTCGTCGCTCTCGAGGAACAGCACCTGCGCGCAGCCTTCGCCCGCGTAGATCTTCGCCGGCAGCGGCGTCGTGTTGGAGAACTCCAGCGTCACGTGCCCCTCCCACTCGGGCTCGAGCGGCGTGACGTTGACGATGATGCCGCAGCGCGCGTAGGTGCTCTTGCCGAGGCAGATCGTCAGCACGTTGCGCGGGATGCGCAGGTACTCGACGGTGCGCGCGAGCGCGAACGAGTTGGGCGGGATGATGCAGACGTCGCCCTCGAAGTCGACGAACGAGTTCGGATCGAACGCCTTCGGGTCGACGATCGTGCTGTTGATGTTGGTGAAGATCTTGAATTCGCGCGCGCAGCGGATGTCGTAGCCGTAGCTCGACGTGCCGAAGCTGACGACCTTGCGGCCGGCGACCTCGCGCACCTGCGCCGGCTCGAACGGCTCGATCATGCCCTGCGTCGCCATGCGGCGGATCCACTTGTCGCTCTTGATGGTCATCGTCGGATTCGGATTGCGGATGGCGGGTTGCGGCTTGAAGAGCGTGTCAGCGGTGCCGGCGATGCGACGAAAGGCCGTGATTGTACGCAGCGCCGCTAGACTTTGCGCATGGATGCCCGCTGGATGCCCCCCGCCCCGGCACGCGTCGGCGACGCGCTCGCCGACGTCGATACGCCGGCGCTGATCCTGGACCTCGACAAGTTCGAATCCAACCTGCGTCAGATGATCAACGCGACGCACGCCGCCGGCGTGCGACTGCGGCCGCACGCGAAATCGCACAAGTGCGTGGCGATCGCGCGCCGGCAGGTCGCGGCCGGCGCGGTGGGCGTGTGCTGCCAGAAGGTTTCCGAGGCCGAAGTTTTCGTCGCCGAGGGCATCGCCGACGTGCTGATCACCAACGAGGTCGTCGGCGAACAGAAGCTGTACCGCCTGGCCGAACTGGCACGGCGCCATCCGAACGCGCGGATCGGCGTGTGCGTCGACGACCTCGGCAACGCGCGGCAGATCGGCGCGATCTGCCAGAAGGAGAACGCGCGGCTCGACGTGTACGTCGAGATCGACGTCGGCCAGAACCGCTGCGGCGTGATCGACGCGTCGAGCGCGGTGGCGATCGCCAAGGCGGTGGTGGCCTCACCCAGGCTCACCTTCATGGGGCTGCACGCGTACGCCGGCTCGGCGCAGCACCGGCGCGGCGTGCCCGAGCGGCGCAGCGCGGTGCTCGCCGCGGCGCGCAAGGCCGACGAGGTGCGCGCCGCGTTTCGCGCCGCCGACATCCCGTGCGAGGTGATCACCGGCGGCGGCACCGGCACCTTCGCCTACGAGGCCGCGAGCGGCGTCTACAACGAAGTGCAACCGGGATCGTTCGCGCTGATGGACGTCGACTACGCGCGCAACGAGCCCGATCCGAACGCACCGCGCTTCGAGCACGCACTGTTCGTGCTCGCGACCGTGATGAGCCTGCGCTCGGCCGAAGGCAACGAGCGCGCCACGCTCGACGCGGGACTGAAGGCGTTCTCGACCGATTCGGGTCCGGCCTTGCCGACCTTTCCCGGCTGGCAGGTGCGTTCGGTCTCCGACGAACACACGGTGCTGCATCGAACGGGCCATGGTCCGCCGGTCAAGCTCGGCGACAAGGCGCTGCTGATCCCGGGCCACTGCGATCCCACGGTCAACCTGCACGACTGGATCGTCGCGATCCGCAAAGGCGTGGTCGAGGCGGTCTGGCCGGTCGATGCGCGGGGCGCGGTGTTCTGACCCGTCGGGCGTCGGCCGACGCCACCCGCCGACGCCAGCGTTCAGCGACCGAACAGCCGCCGCAGGAACGCCTTAAGCAGGCTCCAGAAGCCGAAGCTTGCCTGCGGCGGCGGTGCGGGCGGCGGCGCGCCGGCCTCGACAGGCGCCGCGCGGGCGGCGAGCTGCGCGCCGAAGGCCTCGAAGAACTTGTCGGCCATCGCCCCGGCTGCGGCGTCGACCAGCCGCGAGCCGATCTGCGCGAGCTTGCCGCCGACGTGCGCGTTGGCGACGTAGCCGAGCTTCGTTTCGCGCGCGTTGACCTCCGAGAGCGTCACGCGCGCCTCGCCGCGCGCGAAGCCGGCGTTGCTGCTCGAGCCCTCGAACTTCAGCGTGTACGCGTTCGGCGCGTCGATGTCCGCGAGCTCCAGCCTGCCTTTGAACTTCGCGCGCACCGGGCCGATCGCCGTGTTCAGCGTCGTCTCGTAGCGGCTGTCGCCGAGGGCAACGATCTCCTCGCAGCCCGGCACGCACTGCTTCAGGATCTCGATGTCGTTCAGCGCCGCCCACGCGGTGGCGCGGTCGGCGGGCAGCAGCCGTTCGCCCTTGAGTTCCATGGCCAGTCGATCCTTCAGCCCGCCGAGCGGACTGCTCGAAACTCCCCTCGCCCCGGCATTGGGGAGAGGGGCGGAGGTGAGGAGCTGTAGCCGCGCGATTTTCCATCGAACGCCAGCGTCCGCGCCAGCGCCGTCAGGCTGTCGATATTGTGCACGGGCAGGAACGCGTCGACGTGCGGCAGGATCGCGCGGATGCCGCGCGCGCGCGGCTCGAACGCGTCATAACGCAGCAAGGGGTTGAGCCAGACGAGCCGGCGGCACGATTTCGCGAGCCGCTCGGCCTGCGCTTCGAGCAGCGCGATGTCGCCGTGCTCGAGGCCGTCGGTCATCAGCAGCACGGTCGGATTGCCCGACAGTACGCGGCGGGCCCAGCGCAGATTGAACTCCTTCAGGCACTGCGCGATGCGCGTTCCGCCCGACCAGTCCGCGACCGCATCGACGACCGCGGCGACCGCCAAGTCCGGATCGCGCGCGCGCATCGGCCGCGTGACCGGCGTCAGCCGTGTGCCGAAGACGAACGCCTGCACGCGGTAATCGGCCGCGCTCGCCATGCCGGTCAATGCGTGCACGAAGTGCAGGAACATGCGCGAGTAGCGCGACACCGAGCCCGAGATGTCGACCAGCACGACCAGCGGCTCGGGCCGGGTGCGGCGCCGGCGCAGCGGCAGCTCGGCGATGTCGCCGCCGCGGCGCGCCGCGGCGCGCAGCAAGGCGCGCAGGTCGAGCCGCGTGCCGCGGTGCGAAGGGGCGTGGCGCCGTGTGGCCAGCTCGACGAAGAACGGCTGCAGCTCGGCGAGCATGCGCTTGGCGGCGTTCCATTCGGCCGTGCTCATCGTCTCGAAGTCGGCCTTGCGAAGCTGCTCGCGGTCGGACCACGAAAGCGTCGCGTCGATCTCGAGGCGCTCTTCGCGCTGCGGCTCGGTCGGCTTCGGCTCGGCGCCCTTGAACAGCGCTTCGCCGAGCCGGCGGTTTTCGGGCGGCGGCGGCGCACCGGGCTTTTCTCTGACCTGCGGCAGCAGCAGCCGCAGCATCTGGCCGAGCAGATCGGGATCCTTCCAGAAGATGTGGAACGCCTGGTCGAACAGCGCGCGATGCTCGGCGCGGTCGATCAGACACGACGCGAGCACCGCGTGGAAGTCCGCGCGCGATTCGATGCCCGCCACGCGCAGCGCCTCGAGCGCGAGCAGCACGCGGTCGGTGCCGACCGGCACGCCGGCGGCGCGCAGCACGCGCGCGAAGTGCACGACGTTGTCGGCGAGATGGCCGGGCAGATCGTCGAGTGCGGCGGCGGGCAGCATCACTTCGACACCGGCTCGAACCACGCGGCCGCGGTGTCGGCGGCGCGCTCGACAGCCGGCGATGCGAGCACGCGGTGCTCGTTGACGAAGATCTCGTGGTTGCGCTCGACTTCGCCGAGCCGGTAGACGTAGTTGCACATCAGCCCGAACGAGCGCGCCATGCCGCGCGGCGACGTGTCGCCGAGCCAGTTCAGCCGTTCAAGCACGGCGCCGTTGCCGAGATGAAAGCGCGCGACCGCGTCGATCGGCTCGGCACCGCGCTTGGCGCGCGCGAGGTAGTAGGCGGCCAGCGGTACCAGCAACGCTTCGTCGCGGCCGCCGTGTCGCCGCCGCGCGGCCAGTCGGACGCTTCGAGCCGTTCGAACAGCGCGCGCAGTGCGGCCCCGTTGGCGCCTGTGACGAGTTGCTTGCGCTGCGCGGCGAGCCAGGCGCGGAACCCCGGGATCGGCGACAGCGTCGCGAAGCGCCGGATGCGCGGAAACTCGTTGCGCAGTTCGACCGCGACCTGCTTGATCAGGAAGTTGCCGAACGAGATGCCGCGCAGCCCTTCCTGGCAGTTGGTGATCGAGTAGAACATCGCGCAGTTGGCCAGTTCCGGCGCGGCCACCGGCGAGTCGATGTCGAGAAGCGGCTGGACCTTCGCGCTCATGCCGCGCGTCAGCGCCACCTCGATGAAGATCAGCGGCTCGTCCGGGAGCTGCGGATGGAAGAACGCGAAGCAGCGGCGGTCGGCCTGCAGCCTGCGCCGCAGATCGTCCCAGCCCTGGATCTGGTGCACGGTCTCGTACGCGATCAGCTTCTCGAGCACGAGCGCCGAGGTGCGCCAGTCGATCCGCGCCAGCGTCAGAAACCCGCGGTTGAACCACGATCGCAGCAGGTGCCGCAGGTCGTTGTCGATGACGCGCCACTGCGGATGCTGATCGAGGCCGAGCAGCACCTGCAACCGCATGGCGACCAGCGCGGCGGTTGCCGCCCGGCGCCATGTTGAGCCGGCGGAACAACTCCTGCCGCGGCGGCTCGACGACATCCTCGAGCCGCGCGAGCGTCTGCGGCGAGGGATCGTCGCGATACGCCTGCGCGGCCTGCAACACCGCGTTCGGGTCCGGCGAAAAATCGCTCGCGATCGCATCGAAGAAGCGGCGGCGCTGGACGTCGTCCAGCGCCTGATACGCGGCGAGCGCATCGCGCGCGGCCGCCGCACTCGACACCTCCCCGCGCTCGCGGATCAACGCGCGACAACGCGCGATCGCCTCGCGCACTGCGCGCGGCCGCGCCGTGTCTGCGGGCCTGCGGCCGCGCGCGCCTTTGGCCGTTCCCGCCCTCATGGCCGCGTCCTCATGCGATCGCGAAAGTCCGACGGCGCCCGGGTGGCGGCGATGCGCGCGCGCTCGATCCGCGTCGGGCGGCGTCGGCCGAGGCGCGCGCAGGCACCGGCCGGCGACGCGCGGCGTGGCGAGCGAGGTACGCGGTGCCCACGCCTTGGCCGCGAGCGCAACGTTGGCCGAGCAACATCGGTTCGCGGCGTTTACGGCGAGACGGCGACCGCCGCGCGCACCTGCTCGATCAGCCGCGCGGCCTCGGAGCCTTGCACCTTGGCGATGTCATCCTGGTACTTCAGCAGCACGCCGAGCGTGTTGTTGACCGTCTCGGGGTCGAGCACCACCGCGTCGAGCGCGAGCAGCGCGCGCGTCCATTCGATCGTCTCGGACACGCCCGGGAGCTTGTACAAGTCCATCGTCCGCAGCGACTGCACGAACGCGACGATCTGGCGCGACAGCGCCTCTTTCGCCTCGGGCGCCTTGCGGCGGACGATCTCGAACTCGCGTGCCGCCGACGGATAGTCGACCCAGTGGTAGATGCAACGACGCTTGACCGCGTCGTGAATCTCCCGCGTGCGGTTGGACGTGATCACGACGATCGGCGGCCGCTCGGCGCGCACCGTCTTCCACTCGGGGATCGTGATCTGGAAGTCCGACAGCACTTCGAGCAGGTAGGCCTCGAACGGCTCGTCGGTGCGGTCCAGCTCGTCGATCAGCAGCACTGGCGGCCGCGGGTGCGGCAGCAGCGCCCGCAGCAGCGGCCGCTCGATCAGAAAGCGTTCGGAGAACAGCCCGGCAGCGATCTTCTCGCGCGCCTCGTGCGTGGCCTCCGCAATGCGAATTTCCAACATTTGCCGCGCGTAGTTCCATTCGTACGCCGCCGCGCTGATGTCGAGCCCTTCGTAGCACTGCAGCCGGATCAGTTCGGCGCCGAGTCCGGCGGCGAGCACCTTGGCGATCTCGGTCTTTCCGGTGCCAGGCTCGCCTTCGAGAAACAACGGACGTCCGAGCTTCAGCGCCAGGAACACCGCCGTGGCGAGCTGACGGTCGGCGACGTAGTTGCTCTGCGCCAGCAGCTGCACCGTGGCGTCGATGGAATCAGGCATGTGCATATGCGGACGTTAGCCGATGTCGATGAAGCCTGCACGACGCGCGCGTGGGGCCGTGTCGGTTCGCAACGGGCCGCGAGGGCCATCGATCGAGAGCGACACGCGCAATACGGCGAGACTCTCGGCGACGCCTCGCCGCGATCCGACAGGTTTTGGCGCGAGGGGTCGCTTGGATGCGTCAGCCGGCTGCGGTGTTCGCCGACGCAGTTTCGCGAGCGGCCCGAGGCGGGCGCAGGTGCTGCGTTCCTGTTCACGAAAAAGGGGCGCCGCGGCGCCCCTGTTGGCGCATCGGCAGGTCCGCTAGCCGGCGGCCGCGACGGCGCGCCTGGCGAGCACCGGAATGAGGTGCGCGCGGTACTCGGCCGAGCCGTGGATGTCGCTGTTCAGCCCGGCCGCCGGGACCGTGATGCCGTCGCACGACTCGGGCGCGAACTTCTTCGCGAGCGCATCCTCCAGCGCCTTGACGCGGAACACGCACGGGCCCGCACCGGTCACGGCCACCCGTACCCCGCCGGCGGTCTTGGCGACGAACACGCCGACCAGCGCGAAGCGCGACGCCGGCTGCTTGAACTTCACGTACGCGGCCTTCTCGGGCACCGGAAAGCTCACGGCCGTGATCAGCTCGCCCGCCTTCAGCGCCGTCTCGTAAAGCCCCTTGAAGTAGTCGTCGGCGGCGATCGCGCGTGCGTTGGTCTGGATCGTCGCGCCGAGTCCGAGCACGGCGGCCGGCCAGTCGGCGGCCGGATCGCTGTTGGCGAGCGATCCGCCGATCGTTCCGCGGTTGCGCACCGCACGGTCGCCGATGCCGTTGGCGAGCTTCGCGAGCGCGGGGATCGCCGTGCCGACGTCCTTCGACGCGGCGACCGCCGAATGCGTGGTCATCGCGCCGATCGTCACACTGCCGTTGTGCAGCTTGATGCCGTTTAACTCGGCGATACCCGACAGGTCGATGAAGCCTTCGGGCGCGAGCAGCCCGAGTTTCATCGACGGCAGCACCGATTGCCCTCCGGCGAGCACCTTGTCGTCGGCGTGCTGCGCCATCAACTGCACCGCTTCGGAGACCGAAGTCGGGCGGTGGTAGTGCATGTGATGCATGTTCGTCTCCTCAGTGCTTCTGCGCCGCCTGGATCGCCTTCCAGACGTTGTGCGGCGTGGCCGGCATCGGCACGTCGCTCACGCCCAGATGCGCGAGCGCATCGACGATCGCGTTGATCACCGCGGCCGGCGCGCCGATCGCGCCCGCCTCGCCGCAGCCCTTGACGCCCAGCGGGTTGTGCGTGCACGGCGTGCCCTTCGCGGTTTCGACCATGAAGTGCGGCAGGTCGTCGGCCCTGGGCATCGCGTAGTCCATGTAGCTGCCCGTGATCAACTGGCCGTCCTCGTTGTACACGCAGCCTTCGAGCAGCGCCTGGCCGATGCCCTGCGCGAGCCCGCCGTGCACCTGGCCCTCGACGATCATCGGATTGATCACGTTGCCGAAGTCGTCGCACGCCGCAAAGCGGTCGATCCGCACCTGTCCGGTGGCCGGATCGACCTCGACTTCGCATACGTACGAGCCGGCCGGATAGGTGAAGTTGGTCGGATCGTAAAAGGCGTTTTCGTTCAGCCCCGGCTCGAGTTTGTCGAGCGGGTAGTTGTGCGGCACGTAGGCGGCGAGCGCCACCTCGGCGAACGCCTTCTTGCGGTCGGTGCCGGCCACGCGGAACTCGCCGTTGGCGAACTCGATGTCGCTCTCGCTCGCTTCGAGCAGGTGCGCGGCGATCTTCTTGCCCTTGGCGATGACCTTGTCGAGCGCCTTGACGATCGCGGTGCCGCCGACCGCGATCGAGCGGCTGCCGTACGTGCCCATGCCGAACAGGATCTTGCCGGTGTCGCCGTGCTGGATGTCGACGTCGTCGAGCGCGATGCCGAGCTTGTCGGCGACCACCTGGGCGAAGGTCGTCTCGTGGCCCTGACCGTGCGAATGCGAGCCGGTGTAGATGGTCACCTTGCCGGTCGGATGCACGCGCACCTCGCCGGCTTCGAACAGGCCCGCCCGGGCGCCGAGCGCGCCGGCGATGTTCGACGGCGCAATACCGCAGGCTTCGATGTAGCAGGCGTAGCCGATGCCGCGCAGCAGCCCCTTCTTCGCGCTTTCGGCCTTGCGCGCGGCAAAACCCTTGACGTCCGCGATCTCCTGCACGCGGTTCAGCGTCGCTTCGTAGTCGCCGGTGTCGTAGGTCAGCCCGACCGGCGTGGCGTAGGGGAACGTGCGGATGAAGTTCCTGCGTCTGAGCTCCGCCGGATCCATCTTCAGCTCGCGCGCCGCCGTCTCGACCAGCCGCTCGAGCAGGTAGGTCGCCTCCGGACGACCCGCGCCGCGATACGCGTCGACCGGCGTGGTGTTCGTGAACACCGCCTGGATCTCGCTGTAGATCGCCGGCGTCGTGTACTGCCCCGCCAGCAGCGTGGAGTGCAGGATCGTCGGGATGCACGACGCGAACGTCGACAGGTACGCGCCCATGTTAGCGGTCGTGTGCTCGCGCAGCGCGAGGAACTTGCCGTCGCGGTCCAATGCGAGTTCCGCCACCGTCACGTGATCGCGGCCGTGCGCGTCGGTGAGGAAGCTCTCCGATCGCTCGGCGGTCCACTTGATCGGGCGCCCCACCCGCTTGCTGGCCCACACCAGCGCGGTCTCCTCCGCGTACAGGTAGATCTTCGAGCCGAAGCCGCCGCCGACGTCGGGCGCGATCACGCGCAGCTTGTGCTCGGGGATGCCGAGCACGAACGCCGCCATCAGCAGCCGCTCCACATGCGGGTTCTGGCTCGTCACGTACAGCGTGTACGAGTCGTCCGCCCGGTTGTACACGGCATTGGCCGCGCGCGGCTCGATCGCGTTCGGGATCAGCCGGTTGTTGACGAATTCGAGCCGGGTCACGTGTGCGGCCTTGGCGAACGCGGCATCCACGGCCGTCTTGTCGCCGATCGCCCACGTGTAGCAGACGTTGTCGGGCGCGATCTCGTGCACGGCGGTCTTGGCTTTGGCCGCGGTCGCGGTGTCGACCACCGCCGGCAGGATTTCGTAGTCGACTTCGATCAGCGCGGCGGCGGCCTTGGCCTGGGCGAGCGTCTCGGCGACCACGAGCGCGACCTGGTCGCCGACGTGCAGCACCTTGTGCTCGGCGATGATCGGATGGCGCGGCTCCTTCATCGGCGTGCCGTCGATCGACGTGATCAGCCAGCCGCACGGCAGCCCGCCGACGGATGCCACGTCCTTGCCGGTGAAGACACCGAGTACGCCGGGCGCCTTCTTTGCCGCGGCGGTGTCGATCGACTTGATCTTCGCGTGCGCGTGGGGGCTGCGCAGGAAGTAGCCGTAACTCTGGTTCGGCAGCGTCACGTCGTCCGTGTACTGCCCGGCGCCGGTCAGGAAGCGGTAGTCCTCCTTGCGCTCGACCGCGCGGCCGATGAAGCCTGCTTTGGGATCGTTCATAACCTGTCTCCGAATCGACCGGGTTGCGGATTGCGGTTCGGTCGGGCGCCAGGTGCGCCGGCCCGATGCGCGCTCCGCAACGCGAAAAGTCAGACACCCATCGCCTTGGCGCCCTGCGCGACGGCCTTGACGATGTTCTGGTAGCCGGTGCAGCGGCAGAAGTTGCCTTCGAGCCCTTCGCGGATCTGTTCCTCGGTCGCGTGCGGCCAGTGCGTGACCAGGTCGATCGCGCTCATCACCATGCCGGGCGTGCAGAAGCCGCACTGCAGACCGTGGCAGGCCTTGAACGCCGCTTGCATCGGATGCATCGAGCCGTCGGCCGGCGTAATGCCCTCGATCGTCGTGACCTCGGCGCCCTGCATCTGGGCGGCGAGCACGTTGCAGCTCTTCACCGCGCGGCCGTTGACGTGCACGGTGCACGCGCCGCATTGCGCGGTATCGCAGCCGACGTGCGTGCCGGTCAGGCGCAGATGCTCGCGGATGAACGTGACGAGCAGGGTATCGGGTTCAACTTCGGCCGTGACGGCCTGACCGTTGACCCGCAGCGAAAGCGGGACTTTCATCCATGTCTCCTTGAGAATCGGTCGCGGCGCCGCCGTGTGTTCTGGTTCTGGCGACTGTAGCCACTTTAGTCGCGCATGACCGGACAAGGCAAGCGCGCGCCGGCGCGTTTTCGTGATCGGGCGCCTATCGCGCCGCAGCAACCGGGACGCGCGACTAGAATGATGCGTCGCGCATCGCAGACCCTTTTCGGTCGGGAGCTCGTTTGTTATGGACAGCGTCGACGTTCAGGTGCTGAAGAAGGCCGACGAGTGGGTACGCGCCGGCCACCGTGCCGTGATGGGCACGATCGTACGCACGTGGGGCTCGGCGCCGCGGCCGGTCGGCGCGCTGGTGGCGATCCGCGACGACGGGCTGGTCGCCGGCTCCGTGTCCGGCGGCTGCATCGAGGACGATCTGGTCGACAAGGTGCGGGCCCGGGCGCTCGCGGCCGAGCGGCCGCAGCGGGTCAAGTACGGCGTCACCGCCGAGGACGCATTCAAGTTCGGGCTGCCGTGCGGCGGCACGCTGGAACTGGTGCTCGAGCCGATCACGACCGAATCGCGCATCGACGAGTTGCTGGCCCGCGTGCTGGAAGGCCGGCAGACCGTGCGGCGGCTGGATATGACGACCGGCCGCGTGACGCTCGCCGAAGGCACCGGCCGCGACGTTCTCGCCGCCACCGACGAGGCGCTCGTCACCGTGCACGGGCCGCGCCTGAGGCTGCTCGCGATCGGCGCCGGGCAGTTGACGCACTACCTCGCGCAAATGGCGCTCGCCTGCGACTACGCGGTGACGATCTGCGATCCGCGCGAGGAGTACGCCGACGGCTGGCTCGTGCCCGGCACCACGCTCGTGCGCACGATGCCCGACGACACGGTGGTCGAATTCAAGCCCGACATGAACACCGCGATCGTCGCGCTGACGCACGATCCCAAGCTCGACGACCTCGCGTTGATGGAGGCGCTGAAGTCCAACGCGTTCTACGTCGGCGCGATCGGTTCGAGGAAGAACCAGGCCAAGCGCCGCGAGCGGCTGAAGGAGTTCGGCGTCACCGAGTCGCAGCTCCAGCGGCTGCGCGGCCCGGTCGGCATCAAGAACGGCGCGCGCACGCCGGCCGAGATCGCGGTGTCTATCATCGCCGAGTTGACCGCCGCAAAGTACGGCTACGAGATCCCGTCGCCGCAGCCGGTGTCGCCAGCGGCGGCGATCGAGTCAGGGTGCGCCGTCTGAGCATCGCGGCCGGCCCGGGGCCGTCTCTGCCTGGTGCCTCGGCCGGTTGACCCGCGGCAAAGCCGTCGGCGTCGAACCGGCCGAGATATTCCGGCCGCAACGCGGCCCGGAATATCAGGTGTTCGACACCTTGATCGTCGGGATCTTCAGCGACATGTCCTTCGCCTTCTCGGCGATCCTGATCGCGACCCTGCGCGCGATGGCCTTGTAGGTTCGGGCGATGTCGCTGTCGGGTTCGGCCACCACGGTCGGGCGGCCCGAGTCGGCCTGCTCGCGGATGCGGATGTCGAGCGGCAGCGATCCGAGCACCTCGACGCCGTACTCCTTCGACATGCGCTCGGCGCCGCCGGCGCCGAACACGTGCTCGGTGTGGCCGCACTTGCTGCATACGTGCACCGCCATGTTCTCGACGATGCCGAGGATCGGCACGCCGACCTTCTCGAACATCTTCAGCCCCTTGATCGCGTCGAGCAGCGCGATGTCCTGCGGCGTCGTCACGATCACCGCGCCGGTGACCGGCACCTGCTGCGCGAGCGTGAGCTGGATGTCGCCGGTGCCCGGCGGCATGTCGACGATCAGGTAGTCGAGGTCCTTCCAGTTGGTCTGCGCCAGCAACTGCTGCAGCGCCTGCGTGACCATCGGGCCGCGCCAGACCATCGGCTGGTCGGCATCGACCAGGAAGCCGATCGAACTCGCCTGGATGCCGTAGTTCTCCAGCGGCTCGAGCGTCTTGCCGTCCACGCTTTCGGGCTTGCCTTCGATGCCAAGCATCATCGGCTGGCTCGGTCCATAGATGTCGGCGTCGAGCATGCCCACACGCGCGCCTTCGGCCGCCAGCGCGAGCGCCAGATTGACCGCGACCGTGCTCTTGCCCACGCCGCCTTTGCCGGACGAGACGGCAATGATGTTCTTCACGTTGGGCATCACCTTCAGCCCGCGCTGCACCGTATGCGCGACGATCTTCATCCTCACGTTGGCGCTGACGTTGCCGGCACCGGCCGCCTTCAGTGCACCGACGACGAGACCGCGGATGGCGTCGATCTGGCTCGCCGCCGGATAGCCGAGCTCGATGTCGACGCTCACGTCGTCGCCGCTGACCTTGACGTTGCGCGCCGCGCGCGAGGACACGAGGTCCTTGCCGGTGTTGGGATCGACGACGGTCTTGAGGACTTGGTTGACGCGTTCTGAGGTGATGCTCATCTTGTGATCGCGGGTCGAGAATGCGGGAGGAATCAGCGGCGCAGTCTATCCGAGTGCGCCGGCGCTTGGCCCGCGATCGACCTCCCCATGTGAGCTAGTTGCCCTTGTTAAACTCGCGGTCATTCGATCGTCGGCCATGCACTCGCGCACGCAACCCGCCGCCCGTTTCGTCCGCCAACCGCGGCGCGGGCGAATGCGTCCCTCGACCTAGCGACCGGCCGCCCTTGCCGGAACCCCGGCGCGCGCAAGCGCTCCGCGCCATCCGCAGTCCGCGATCCGAACCCCGACCCTCGCCCATGAGCCCGCGCAAACTGTTCGTCACCACCGCCCTGCCGTATGCCAACGGCAAGCCGCACATCGGCCACATCATGGAGTACATCCAGGCCGACATCTGGGTGCGGTATCAGCGGATGCGCGGGCATGCGGTGCACTTCGTCTGCGCCGAGGACGCGCACGGCGCGCCGATCATGATCGCGGCCGAGAAGGCGGGCAAATCGCCGCAGCAGTTCATCGCCGAGATGCAGGCCGCGCGGCAGCAGTATCTCGACGGCTTCCACATCTCGTTCGATCACTGGCACACGACCGACTCGCCGGAGAACGTCGAGCTGTCGCAGTCGATCTATCGCGCGCTGCGCGCCAACGAACTGATCGACATCCGGCGCATCGAGCAGTTCTACGATCCGGTCAAGGGCATGTTCCTGCCCGACCGCTACATCAAGGGCACCTGCCCCAAGTGCGGCGCGAAAGACCAGTACGGCGACAACTGCGAGGTGTGCGGCTCGACCTACGCGGCGACCGATCTGAAGGACCCGTACTCGGCGCTGACCGGCGCCAGGCCCGAGCTGCGCGCCTCGGAGCACTACTTCTTCCGGCTGTCGGACGCACGCTGCGTGGCCTTCCTGCGCGAGTGGACCGCCGGCCGCAACCGGCGCGGCGAGCCGCACCTGCAGCCCGAGGTCTACGCGAAGACGCGGGAATGGATCGGCGAGGGTGGCAAGGGGCTCGCGGACTGGGACATCTCGCGCGACGCGCCCTACTTCGGCATCCCGATCCCGGATACGAAGGACAAGTTCTTCTACGTCTGGCTCGACGCGCCGATCGGGTATCTGGCGTCGCTGAAGGCCTACTTCGACCAGGGCAAGGCGCGCGCGAAGGGCGAGGCGCGCAGCTTCGACCAATTCCTCGCGGCCGACGACGTCGAGCAGATCCACTTCATCGGCAAGGACATCGTCTACTTCCACACGCTGTTCTGGCCGGCGATGCTGAAGTTCTCCGGGCGCAAGGTGCCCGACGCGGTGTACGTGCACGGTTTCATCACCGCCAGCGGCGAGAAGATGAGCAAGAGCCGCGGCACCGGCATCGACCCGCTGCGCTATCTCGAAGTCGGCATGAACCCGGAGTGGTTCCGCTACTACGTGGCGGCGAAACTGAACGCGCGCGTCGAGGACATCGACTTCAACCCGGACGACTTCCAGAGCCGCGTCAACAGCGACCTGATCGGCAAGTACGTCAACATCGCCAGCCGCGCGGCGAGCTTCCTCGTGCGGCAGTTCGACGGTCGGCTCGCGCCGTCGGCCGACCCGTCGGGCGCGCCGGCGGGCAGCCTTGCGGTCGCGCTCGCCTCCGCCGACGAGATCGCCGCGTATCTCGACCAGCGCGAATACGGCAAGGCGCTGCGCGAGGTGATGCGCATCGCGGACTTCGCCAACGAGCACTTCGACCGCCACAAGCCGTGGGAGCTGGCGAGAGATCCCGCGCAACGCGGGTTGCTGCACGCGGTGGTCAGCGACGTCATGTGCTGCTTCCGCGCGCTGACGATCTACCTCGCGCCGGTGCTGCCGGCCACGGCCGAGCGCGTCGCGCGCGAACTCTTCGGCATGGACCGCGCATTCGTCTGGGACGACCTGCGCACACCGCTCGAGCGTGTCGCGCCGTACAAGCACCTGATGACGCGCGTCGAAGGCAAGCAACTCGACGCGCTCATCGAGCCGACGAGCCCGCCCGCGCCCGTCGCCGCGCCCGTGCAGGGCGTCGTTTCGATCGACGACTTCGCCAAGCTCGACTTGCGCATCGCGCGCGTGGTCGACTGCGACTTCGTCGAGGGGTCGGACAAGCTGCTGCGCTTCACGCTCGACGCGGGCGAAGGGCGGCTGCGCAACGTGTTCTCCGGCATCAAGTCCGCGTACGCCGAGCCGAAGAAGCTCGTCGGCCGGCTCGTCGTGCTGGTGGCCAACCTGGCGCCGCGCAAGATGAAGTTCGGGCTCAGCGAAGGCATGATCCTGTCGGCAAGTCACGTCGACGAAAAGGCGCAGCCGGGCATCTACCTGCTCGACGTCGACAGCGGCGCTCAGCCCGGCATGCGCGTGAAGTGAGCGCGGCAGGCGACACTGCCGATCGCCGCGCACCGCGGCTCGAACTCGCGCGTTTCCGCCCGCGTGTGGTCGACGCGCTGCACGGCTACGATCGGCGCCACTTCGCGCGCGATGTCGCCGCGGGCGTCACGGTCGGCGTCGTCGCGCTGCCGCTGGCGATGGCTTTCGCGATCGCCTCGGGCGTCAAGCCCGAACAGGGCATCTTCACCGCGGTCATCGCCGGCTTCCTGATCGCCTCGCTCGGCGGCTCGCGCGTGCAGATCGGCGGGCCGGCGGGCGCGTTCATCGTGATCATCTACGGGATCATCGAGCGCTACGGTCTGGCCAACCTGCTGATCTCGACCATCATGGCCGGCGTGCTGCTGTTCGCGATGGGACTGTTCAAGCTCGGCAGCCTGGTGCGCTTCATCCCGGTGTCGATCGTGATCGGCTTCACCAACGGCATCGCGGTGCTGGTGGCACTGTCGCAGGTGAAGGACTTTCTCGGGCTCGCGATCGACAAGATGCCGGCGGATTTTTTCCACCAGATCGGCACGATCGCCCGCGCGATCCCGACGGTCAATCCATGGGCGGTCGCGATCGCGCTGGCCTCGCTCGCGCTGGTCGTCGTCTGGCCGAAGTCCTACCGGATGGGCCACGTGCCGTGGCAGCGCTGGCTCGCGCACGTCCCGGGAACGATCGTCGCGCTGGGGCTGGCCACGATCGCCGTCGGCGCGTTCGACCTCCCGGTCGACACGATCGGCAGCAGGTTCGGCGGCATTCCGCAGGGGCTGCCGTCGTTCGCGCTGCCCGACTTCTCGTGGGATCGGGTCGAGCAACTGCTGGCGCCGAGCATCACGATCGCGCTGCTCGGTGCGATCGAGTCGCTGCTGTGCGCGCGCGTGGCCGACAGCATGATCGACGATCGGCACGATCCGAACCAGGAGCTGATGGCGCAGGGCGTGGCCAACTTCGTCGCGCCGTTTTTCGGCGGCATTCCGGCCACGGGAACGATCGCGCGTACGGTGACGAACGTGAAGAGCGGCGCGTCCACCCCGGTGGCCGGCATGGTGCACGCCGCCACGCTGCTCGCGATCCTCCTGGCGGCCGCCCCGCTGGCGACCCACGTGCCGCTGGCGGCGCTCGCCGCGATCCTGATGTTCGTCGCGTGGAACATGGGCGAGTGGCGCGAGTTCGCGCGGCTGAAGCGCTTCGCGCTCACCTACCGGACGACCCTGCTGGCGACCTTTTTCCTGACGGTGATCGTCGATCTGACCGTGGCGGTCGAAGTCGGCCTGGTGCTGGCGAACCTGTTCTTCATCTACCGCATCTCGACGCTGACGCGGGTGCAACCGATCGCGCTTGCGCGCGCCGACGATGCGGCGGTCGCCGGGCTCGAAGCCTACCGTTTGCAGGGATCGCTGTTCTTCGGCGCGGTGGGCAAGGTCGAGGCGCTGACCGATCCGGCGCGCTTCGCCGGCACGCTTGCGCCGCGCGTGATCGTCCTCGACTGCACGCTGCTGTTGTCGCTCGACACGACGGGTCTGGAAGCCCTCGATGCGCTGCACCGTCGGCTCGCCCGGCGCGGCGGCGCGTTGATCGTCGCGGGCGCGACCGAGCAGCCGCTGTCGCTGCTGCAGCGCTCGGGCTTCGTCGAGCGCATCGGCACCGACAACCTGGTCGCCGATCTTGCCGCCGCGCAGACGCGCGCGCGGCAGCTTCTCGCCGCGCTCGACGCCAACGGCGGCTAGAATCGCGCGCGCATCCGGATACCGCCGTGACCTACGAATCCGACCTCACGAAGTTCATCCGCGAGCTGAAGCAGAAGCAGCCCGACCTCGAGCGCAAGCAGCGCGAAGGCCGCGCCATCTGGTGGGACAAGCAGCTCGACTTCGATGAACTGCGCCGCTGGCAGGAGTCGCGCGTGCCGCAACCGCCGTACGTGTACCAGCCGAAGGTCAAGCAGTGAGCGGCACGGTGCATCCGGCTGTGCCGGTCGAATTCGCCGCACCGGCGGCGCCGGCTGGCACCGATTCGACGCCGGACGTGGTCGACGGCGTGGCGCTGGCGCGGTTGTACGGAGAGCCGCTGTTCAAGCTGCCCGAGGATCTGTACATCCCGCCCGATGCGCTCGAGGTGTTCCTCGAGGCGTTCGAAGGGCCGCTCGACCTGCTGCTGTACCTGATCCGCAAGCAGAACTTCAACGTGCTCGACATCCCGATGGCGGCGTTGACGGCGCAGTACCTCGCCTACGTCGAGCAGATCCGCAGCCGAAATCTGGAGCTGGCGGCCGAATACCTGCTGATGGCGGCGATGCTGATCGAGATCAAGAGCCGGATGCTGCTGCCGGTCAAAAAAGCCGACACCGGCGAAGAGGTCGAGGATCCGCGCGCGGAACTGGTGCGCCGCCTCGTCGAGTACGAGCGCATCAAGCTCGCCGCGGCGCGGCTCGACGAGCTGCCGCGCGTCGGGCGCGACTTCGCGCGCGCGATCGTCACGATCGAGCAGTCGATCGTCAGGCGCTTCCCGGACGTCAACGTCGTCGACCTGCAGCAGGCCTGGGCCGAAGTGCTCAAGCGCGCCAGGTGGCACGCGCACCATCGCATCACGCGCGAGGAACTGTCGGTGCGCGAGCACATGAGCATCGTGCTGCGCAAGCTGCAGGGCCGGCAGTTCGTCGAGTTCGGCGACCTGTTCGACGCGCGGCTGCTCGCGAAGGGCCCGCCGATCGTGATCGTGCACTTCCTCGCGCTGCTCGAACTGGCCCGCGAGAACCTGATCGAGCTGACGCAGGCGGCGCCGTACGCGCCGATCTACGTGCGGCTCGCGTACACGCCGAGCTGACCCGCGGCGCAGCGGCCGCACGATGCTCGGCATCGAAACCGAAATCCTGCTCGGCGTGCTGTTCTTCGGTGCGGCGGTGCTGTATTCGTCGGTCGGCCAGGGCGGCGCCTCCAGCTACCTCGCGGCCATGGCGCTGGTCGGCGTGCCGCCCGCACTGCTGCGGCCGACCGCGCTGGTGATGAACGTCGCGGTGTCGTCGATCTCGCTCTACAAGTTCGCGCGCGCGGGCGGCTTCCGCTGGCGGCTGTTCCTGCCGTTTGCCGCGACCTCGATCCCGATGGCCTATGTCGGCGGACGCATCCATCTGCCGGTCGCCTGGTTCGGCGCGCTGGTCGGCGCGGTGCTGTTGTATTCGGCGTGGCGGCTGTTCTCCGAAACGCTGCGCACCGACCGGCCCGAGCGCTCCGTGACCGAACCGCCGCGGATTCCGCTCGCGCTCGTCGTCGGCGCCGCCATCGGACTGCTGTCCGGACTGACCGGTGTCGGCGGCGGCATCTTTCTGAGCCCGCTGATCGTGATGATGGGATGGGGCACCGTACGCGACAGCGCCGCGCCGACGGCGGCGTTCATCCTCGTCAACTCCATTGCCGGACTCGTCGGTCTGCTGACGCGCCAGCCGGCGCTGCCCGACGCGCTGCCGTACTGGGTCGCCGCCGTGATCGCGGGCGGCATGATCGGCGCCACGCTCGGCGCGAAGCGGCTCGGCAACCGCGCGATGCGGCGCGCGCTTTCGGCGGTGCTGGTGATTGCCGGCGGGAAGATGATCGTCTGACGCGCCATGCTTCGCTTCCTCGCATTGACCCTGGCCGCCCTGCTCTGCCTGCCGGCGGCGCGCGCCGGCGCCCCCTATCGCCGCTGCCTGCTGCGGCTTTCGGGCCGCGGCGCCGACGCGGTCGTCGCGCAGGTGCCGCTCTGCGCTGCCACAAGCTGCTCGCCGGCGCGTCCTGGATCGGCGAATACGGCGCACCCGCTCAGCCGCCCGACCGCGCGTCCGTCACGAAGTACTCGCCGTACCAGAACGCGAAGAAGAGGGCGAAGTCCCCGCCGCTGTCTCTCGGCACGACGAGGCGCGACGATCGCATCCGTCCGGGGCGTGCGCGCAGAATGGGCACGGATCTTGGACAATCTGCGCGACAACGCCTACGCGGGCGAAGCGATCCGCCGGATCGACGCGGCCGAAGCGCGCGTGATCCTCACGCGCGACCGCGCGCTGCTCAAATGCCGCGACGTCACGCACGGCTGCTACGTCCGCGCGCTGAAGCCCTCGGCGCAGCTCGCGGAAGTCGTCGGCCGCTGCAGCTTGCGGCCCGCATGGCGCCGTTCACGCTGTGCCTGCACTGCAATCTGCCGCTTGCCGACGTCGACAAGGACGAGGTCCGGCACCGACTGCCGGAAACGGTCGCGCAGGCCTACGCGCGCTTCAAGACGTGCGCCGGCTGCCGGCGCATCTACTGGGAAGGCAGCCACTGGCGGCGGATGCGCGAGTTGCTCGCGCACGTGGCGCCGCAAGCGGTGAAGAGCGCATGAAGAACGTGCGCCGCCTCTTCACTCCGCGGTGAAGAACCCCTTCATCCGATCCATGAAGCCCTTCGTCTGCGGCGAGTGTTTGGCGCCGCCTTCCTGCAGCGACGCGCCGAACTCGCGCAGCAGCTTCTTCTGCTTTTCGGTCAGGCGCACGGGCGTCTCGACCGTGATGTGGCAGTACAGGTCGCCCGGGTAGCTCGAGCGCACGCCCTTGATGCCCTTGCCGCGCAGCCGGAAGGTCTTGCCGGTCTGCGTGCCCTCGGGAATGGTCAGGCTCACCTTGCCGTCGAGTGTGGCGACCTCGACATCGCCGCCGAGCGCCGCGGTGACGATCGACACCGGCACTTCGCAATGCAGGTCGTCGCCGTCGCGCTGGAACACCTCGTGCGGCTTGATGCGGATCTCGACGTACAGATCGCCCGGCGGTCCGCCGTTCATACCGGGCTCGCCCTTGCCCGCGAGGCGTATGCGCTGTCCTTCGTCGATGCCTGCCGGGATGTTGACCTCGAGCACCTTGTTCTTCTTGACCCGGCCCGCGCCGCCGCATGCCGCACAAGGATCGGCGATCACACGGCCGCTGCCGTGACAGGTCGGACAGGTCTGCTGGATCGAGAAGAAACCCTGCGTGATCCGCACGGCACCGCTGCCGCCGCACGTCGAACAGGTGCGCGGCCGGGTGCCGGGTTTGGCGCCGCTGCCGTCGCAGGTTTCGCAGTTCTCCCAGCTCGGCACGCGGATGTCGGTGGCGAAACCGCGCGCCGCCTGCTCGAGCGTGATCTCCATGCTGTAGCGCAGGTCGGCGCCGCGATACGCGCTGCTGCGCCCGCCGCCCGCGCGGGCGCCGAAGATGTCTCCGAAGATGTCGCCGAACGCCTCTGCGAAGCTGCCGAAGCCGTGCGCGCCGGCGAAGCCGCCGGCGCCGGCCGCGCCGGGATCCACGCCGGCGTGACCGAAGCGGTCGTAGGCCGCGCGCTTGGAAGCGTCGGACAGGATCTCGTACGCCTCCTTGACCTCCTTGAACTTCTCCTCGGCTTCCTTCGCCCCGGCGCCGTCCTTGCCCTGGTTGCGGTCCGGGTGGTACTTCATCGCGAGCTTGCGATACGCCTTCTTGATCTCGTCTTCGGAGGCGTTCTTCGCAACGCCGAGCACGTCGTAGTAGTCGCGTTTGGCCATCGTCAGTCGTGACTCGTTGTCTCGCGCTTGGTCGCCCGTCGCTTGCGGTGAGGCAATGCCGAACCCCGACGGGCGATAGACCGCCCGTCGGGGTTCGCAGAACTCACCGCCGACCTGTCAGGCCGTTCGACGCTTCGCTCAGCCGCGCTTGACCTCTTTGTAGTCGGCGTCTACGACGTCGTCGTTCTTCGCCTTCGCTTCGGCTCCCGCCGACGCCGCCTGCGCGGCTTCCGCCGCACCGGCCTGCGCGGCGCCCTGCATGCCCGCGTACATCTTCTCGCCGAGCTTCTGCGAAGCGGCCAGCAGCGCCTGCGTCTTCGACTCGATCGCGGCCTTGTCGTCGCCCTTCAGCGCTTCTTCGACGTCCTTCAGCGCGGCCTCGATCTTCGCCTTCTCGCCGGCGTCGAGCTTGTCGCCGTGCTCGGCGAGCGCCTTGCGGGTCGCGTGCGCAGCGGCGTCGGCGCTGTTCCTCGCCTGCGCGAGCTCGAAGCGGCGATGGTCCTCGGCCTTGTTCGCCTCGGCGTCTCGCACCATGCGCTGGATCTCTTCCTCGGTCAGTCCCGAGTTGGCCTTGATCGTGATCTTGTTCTCCTTGCCGGTGGCCTTGTCCTTCGCGCTGACGTGCAGGATGCCGTTGGCGTCGATGTCGAACGTGACCTCGATCTGCGGGATCCCGCGCGGCGCCGGCGGGATGCCCTCGAGATTGAATTCGCCGAGCAGCTTGTTGCCGGCGGCCATCTCGCGCTCGCCCTGGTAGACCTTGATCGTCACCGCGGGCTGGTTGTCGTCCGCGGTCGAGAACACCTGCGAGTACTTGGTCGGGATCGTGGTGTTGCGCTTGATCATCGGCGTCATCACGCCGCCCAGCGTCTCGATGCCGAGCGTCAGCGGTGTGACGTCGAGCAGCAGCACGTCCTTGCGCTCGCCCGACAGCACCGCACCCTGGATCGCCGCGCCGATGGCCACCGCCTCGTCGGGGTTGACGTCCTTGCGCGGCTCGCGGCCGAAAAACTCGCGCACCTTCTCCTGCACCTTCGGCATGCGCGTCTGGCCGCCGACCAGGATGACGTCGTCGATGTCGCTCGTCTTGATCCCGGCGTCCTTGATCGCGATCCGGCACGGCTCGATCGTGCGCTCGATCAGGTCCTCGACCAGCGCCTCGAGCTTGGCGCGCGTGAGCTTCATGTTCAGGTGCTTCGGACCCGAGGCGTCGGCCGTGATGTACGGCAGGTTGATCTCGGTCTGCTGGCTCGACGACAGCTCGATCTTCGCCTTTTCGGCCGCGTCCTTCAGCCGCTGCAGTGCGAGCACGTCCTTGGACAGGTCAGCACCCGTCTCTTTCTTGAACTCGGTGACGACGTAATCGATGATGCGCTGATCGAAGTCCTCGCCGCCGAGGAAGGTGTCGCCGTTGGTCGACAAGACCTCGAACTGCTTCTCGCCTTCGACGTCGGCGATCTCGATGATCGAGATGTCGAACGTGCCGCCGCCGAGGTCATAGACCGCGATCTTGCGGTCGCCCTTGCCCGCCTTGTCCAGGCCGAACGCGAGCGCGGCCGCGGTCGGCTCGTTGATGATGCGCTTGACTTCCAGCCCCGCGATGCGGCCGGCGTCCTTGGTCGCCTGGCGCTGGCTGTCGTTGAAGTAGGCCGGCACCGTGATCACGGCCTCGGTCACCGGCTCGCCGAGATAGTCCTCCGCGGTCTTCTTCATCTTGCGCAGCACTTCGGCGGAAACCTGCGGCGGCGCGATCTGCTTGCCGCGCACCTCGATCCACGCATCGCCGTTGGGCGCGCGAACGATCTTGTACGGCATCAGATGGATGTCCTTCTGGACTTCCTTTTCCTCGAAGCGGCGGCCGATCAGCCGCTTCACGGCGTACAGCGTGTTCTTCGCATTGGTGACCGCCTGCCGCTTGGCGGGCGCGCCGACCAGGATCTCGCCGTCCTCCATGTAGGCGACCACGGACGGCGTGGTGCGCGAGCCTTCGCTGTTTTCGATGACTTTGACCTGGCCGCCTTCCATGATGGCGACGCACGAGTTGGTCGTGCCCAGGTCGATGCCGATGATCTTTCCCATGGTCCCCTCTGCTGGATCCGAAAATTGCCGGTAAGCCGAACTGCCGGGTACTTGAGGCTGCGCCGAGACGCTTTCAAGCGCCGTTGCCGCGCGCAGCGGTGGCGGCCTCGCCCTGCGCGACCGTCACCAGCGCGGGCCGCAGCACGCGCTCGGCGATCATCCAACCCTTCTGCAGCACGCTGACCACGTGGTTGGGCGGGCAGCCTTCGGCCGCGGGCACGGCCGAGATCGCTTGGTGTCGATGCGGGTCGAACTTTTCGCCTTTCGGGTCGATGGGCGTCAGGCGTGCCTTCTCGAACGCGGCCATCAATTGGCGCAGCGTCAGCTCGACGCCCTGGCGTATCGATTCGGCCGTCGCGTCGCCGGTCTCAAGGGCCTTTTCCAAGCTGTCCGCAACGGGCAGCAAATCGGCGGCGAAGGACTCGATCGCGAAGCGGTGCGCCTTGGCGATGTCCTCCTGCGCACGGCGGCGGACGTTTTCGGTTTCGGCCTTGGCGCGCAGGAACAGGTCGTAGTTCTCGTTGGCCTTGGCCAGCGCGGCTTGCAGCTCCTTTTCGACCTCGATCACGGTGGCCGACGGCAAAGCCGCAGGCTCGCTTGCCCCTCCCTCCGTCGGCATACCGGTCGCATTCTGCACGTCCGGCGCCCGCTCCGATTCCGCCATGATTCCTCCGCAGCTGCTCATTCTGGACAAGGCAAATCAACGCCTTCCGCGACATTGGGGGCGCAGCCGGCGATTTCAAGCCCGCTCGCGACGCGCCCTTGCCCGACGCCCACGGCGCCGAGTGCTGCTGCGGGTCCGCATGTACCCCGGCCAATGGCGAGCGCTCGACCGAAATACCTCACGCGAGCTCCAGAGCGGCCAAGCCGTCCGCCTGCAAGGCGATGCGCGCGTGTTCTCGGGCCGCCGCGCGCTTGGCAAGCGGTTTCGGACGGCACGTTCGTGGGGGTGATGCTCCTGCGTCGCGTGCGCGCAACGGCGCGGCTGATTGGTGGCCCTTGCCGCCGCCTCGGGTGAGCGGCGGTCAGGCGAGCGTTCTCGCCCGAATGCGCGATCGGATGATCTTTCGCGGGTGGTCATGCGGCCGTCACAATCTGGCCGCCATGACCGTTTTCCCGGACACCCAGGCCGTTGCGCTCCAGGAGTCGCGCCGCCGTGCCGCGCGCGAGACCTTTCTGAGCCAGACGCCGCTCGCGCTCGTGGCGATCGCCGCGGTGGTGGCCATCGTCGCGGTCAACGCCACCGATACGCGCAAAGCGTCGGGGGCGGGCTCCGCGGCGGCAACGCGCCGTGCCGCGCCGCCGGTGTCGTGCGCCGAGTGCGGCGAAGTCGTCTCGATCAAGCCGCTTCCCGCCGGGGCGTCGGGCCCGTCCGGGTCCGCCCAGGGCTACACGCTCGAGGTGCGCATGGACGACGGCACGCTGCGCACGGTCAAGCATCCGTCGGGCGGCTTCGAGGTGGGCGACCGCGTTCGCGTCAACGGCAGCGCGTTGTCGGTCGGCGGTTAAAGCGTCGCTCCGAGCAGCCGCGCTCGCGCGCGGCTTTCCGCCCCCTGCGCCTCGCGCCCGGCGCGATCGGCACGCGCGACCGGCCAACCCTGCAGGTGGCGCGCGGCCAGGTCGGCCAGCGCGCGAATGAAGTCCGGTCGATCGTTCAGGCAGGCGATGTAGTGGAAGTGCTTGCCGCCCGCGGACAGGAACGCGTGCTTTCCTTCCTGCGCGATCTCCTCGAGCGTCTCCAAACAATCGGCGACGAAGCCCGGGCAGATCACGTCCACACGCGCCGTACCCTGCCGCGCCAGCGCCTGCAGCGTCGGCGCGGTATACGGCTGCAGCCATTCGGCGCGGCCGAAACGCGATTGAAACGTCACGAGGTATTCGTCTTTCGCCAGTCCGAGCGCCTCTGCGAGCAGGCGCGCGGTCTTCTGGCACTCGCAGTGATACGGATCGCCCAGTTCCAGCACCCGCCGGGGCACGCCGTGGAAGCTCATCACCAATTTGCCGCCTTCGTCCGGCGCGCGACCGTGCCTGCTCCAGTACGCGAGCACGCTGTTCTTCAGCGCCTCGATGTACCCGGGATCGTCATGGAAGTGCCGGACCGTGCGCAACTCCGGCACGTTGCGCGTGCGCGCGAGGACCGCACCGACCGCGTCGAACGCCGACGCGGTCGTGCTCGCCGAGTACTGCGGATACAGCGGCAGCACGAGGATCCGCTCGGTGTGCGCAGCGCGCAGCTCGGTCAGCACCGATGCGATCGACGGCTCGCCGTACCGCATCGCCAGGCGCACGTCGACGTCGAGCCCGCGCTCGCCGAGATCGCCGCGCAGCAGCAGCGCCTGCTGCTCCGAGTGCAACTTCAGCGGCGAGCCGCGCGGCGTCCAGATCGTCGCGTACTTGGCCGCCGACTTGCGCGGGCGCAGCGTCAGCACGAACCCATAAAGGATCGGCCACCACAGCGGCCGCGGAATTTCAACGACACGAGGATCCGACAGGAACTCGCGCAGGTACCTGCGCAAGGCGGCCGAGGTCGGCGCCTCGGGCGTGCCGAGGTTGACCAGCAGCACCGCGGTTCGGCCGGACGTTCCGTGGGCGTACGGCGGTTCGGGAAGGAAGCGCATCGCAAGAAATCGGGCGGCGGCCGCATGTTATCGCCCCGCCGTCCGTTCCCCGAAGCTGGCCGCCGGGCGGCTGGTCGCCGCACTCGGTCTCCCGAACTAGCGCCTTGCCGGTACACCGACGTGGTGCCATGTTTGCGCGACCTCCCCGATGCGGGGAAATAATCCCGACGAGCCGCCGCAGCCTTCTTCGCCTTGTGAGCCCGCTCCCCCAGCCGTCGCGCGCCGACGTCCTGCTCGATGAGTCCCTGAGGATCATGGCGCCGCTCGTGCGCGCCTTGATCGCGCATGGTGTGACCTATCCGCAGTTCGCCCAAGCGCTCAAGCGGGTGTTTCTTGACGCGGCGCGTGCCGAACTGGCTCAGCACGGCAAGAGTCCGTCAGACTCGGCGCTCGCCCTGCGGTCGGGCGTGCATCGCAAGGATGTCCGCGCGTTCAACGAACGCGGCGGATCGGCACCGAGCGGCAACCGCACTCGCTCGATGGCGTCGCAGGTCTTTGCCAAGTGGAGCCGGGACGCCGCGTATGTCGACGCCGGCGGCGCGCCGCGCCCCCTGCCCCTGCGCTCGCGCGGCGCCGACGACCTGTCGTTCGAGGCGCTGACCGGATCGATCTCGAAGGACTTCCATCCGCGCTCGATCCTGGATGAGCTCCTGCGGCTCGGACTTGCGTCGGTCGAACGCGACACCGTGCGGCTGAAGGCCGAAGCGTTCGTGCCGACCGAGGCGTTCACCGACCTTGCCCATTACTTCGGCGCGAACCTGCGCGATCACGCGGCCGCGAGCGCCGACAACCTGCTGCGCGCGGGCCGACAACAGCCGCCGCGCTTCCTCGAGCGCGCGACCTTCGCCGACGGCCTGACCGAAGCCTCGATCGAAGCGCTGGACCGGCTCGCCCGTCAGATCTGGGCCGACGCCTCCAAACGGATGTACGAAGCCGCGGCGCAGCGCGTCGAGGCGGATGCCGCGGCGCCGCACGAGCAGGCGAACCGGCGCATGCGCTTCGGTATCTACTTCTATTCGGAGCCGATGCCTCCGTCCGCCGAAGGCGACGGCTGAGCGACCGGCGGCAGGATCGACGATGAAACCGAACTTCCGACTTCTCCTGGCCCTGCTGGGCGCGGCCTTGGGGCTTGCCGCGTGCGGGGGCGATCAGCAACTTGCGAGCGGCGGCGTCGGCGAAGGCGGCACCGGGATCGTGATCGGAACGACGACCGGATTCGGCAGCGTGATCGTCGACGGCGTCGCCTGGGACGACCGCCAAGCGAGGATCGAGGTCGAGGCCGATCCGAGCGCACCGGCCCGGTTGGCCGACTTGAAGCTCGGCCAGCGCGTCGAGCTCGAATACGGCGAGCCCGACATCGCACGGCGGATCCGCATCGAGGCCGAAACGATCGGGCCGATCGAAACGATCGACCCGATCGTTGGCCAACTCACCGTCGCCGGGCAAAGCATTCGCGTCAACACGGACCCTTTGGCCGGCCCGATCACGCTGTTCGAGGGCGTGGCGGATCTCGCCGGTCTGGCGAGCGGCGAGATCGTCGAGATCCACGGTGCACCGCGCTTCCAAGCCTCGGCCGGGCGCAGCGTCGTACTGGCCTCGCGCATCGAGAGACACTCCGCGCTGCCGGCCGGCCTGATTCGCGTCGCCGGCCGATTGCAGGACTACGATCCGGCCACGCGCCGCTTCCGCCTCGGCGACCTGACGGTCGCGGCGGGCGCGGCGTTGATCGTGCCGGCCAACCGAACCCTGGCCAACGGCCAGTCGATCGTGGTCTGGGGCGCAGCGCCGCTCGGCGCGGGCCCGACGCTGGACGCGCGATTCATCCGCATCCGCGAGCGCGCGAGCCCCGACCGCGACGCACAGATCGCCGGTGCGGTCAGCCGCTACGACGCGGCCAACGCCCGCTTCGAGATCGGCGACATCGCCGTGGACGCCCGGGCCGCGACGGTCGAGCCGGCGTCGGAGGCGCTCGCCGACGGGAAGTACGTCGTCGCCCGCGGACGCTTCGGCGGCGACGGCGTACTGCTCGCGTCGAAGATCAAGATCCGCCGGCCCGGCGCGGACGACATCGAGATCGAGCTGAAGGGAACGATCACCGATTTCGTCGGCGCAACCGACTTCCGCGTGCGCGGCGTGCGCATCGACGCCTCGGCTGCGCGGCTGACGGGCTGCCCGGCGACGGGACTGGCCGCCGATCTGTATGTCGAGATCGAGGGCGACCTGCAGGGCGGCCGTGTCGTTGCGTCGCGGGTGAACTGCCAACCCGAGCCCGCGGCAGGAGCCATCATCGAGCGCAGGGGTCGCGCGGAAAACGTCGATACGGGCAATCGCAGCTTCACGCTGACGCCGGCGGCGGGGAGGACGATCACGGTCGCCTGGGCCGACACGACGCTGTTCGTCGCACCGCTTGCGCCGCAGACGCTCGCCGGGCGCGACGTCGAAGTCACGGGCTACTTCGGCGCCGGCGGCGTCTTCACCGCGCGCAGGATCGAACCGCAGGACTGATCCGGCGGTCACTCGCGCGACAGCGCGTGCGACAGCAGCTTGGCGGTGATGTCGACGATCGGAATCACCCGCTCGTAGGCCATCCGCGTCGGGCCGATGACGCCGAGCGTGCCGACGACCTGGCCGTCGACCTCGTAGGGGGCCACCACCAGGCTCATGTCGTCCAGCGGCACGGTCTGCGACTCGCCGCCGATGTAGATCTGCACGCCATGCGCCCGGCTCGTCATGTCCAGAAGCTGCAGCAGCCGCGTCTTGTGCTCGAACAGATCGAACGCGGCGCGCAGCTTGTCGAGGTCGGCGGCGAGGTCGCTGACGCCGAGCAGGTTGCGCTCGCCCGAGATCACCACCGGGTCCTTCTGCTCGACGGCCTCGCTGCCGGCCTGCACCGCCGCCTCCATCAGTTTGACGATCTCGGCGCGCAGCGCCTGCAGCTCGCCGTGCAGCCGGCGCCGCGCCTCGTCGAAGCTGAGTCCCGCGAAGTGTTCGTTCAGCAGATTGGCCGCTTCGAGCAACTGCGCCTGCGTGTACGGATGCTCGGTCAGCAGGATGCGGTTCTGCACGTCGCCTTCCGGCGTAACGATGATCATCAGCACGCGCTTGTCCGATAGCCGCAGGAACTCGACCTGGCGGAACGTCGAGGCGCGGCGCGGCGTCACCACGATGCCCGCGAAGTGTGAAAGCTGCGACAGGAGCTGCGCGGCGGTCTGGATCGCGCGCTGCGGCTCGGCCACCTGCAACTGGCCCTGGATGAGCTGCGCCTGCTGCTCCTCGATCGGCCGCACGGTCAACAGCGTGTCGACGAAGAACCGGTAGCCGCGCGGTGTGGGCACGCGCCCGGCCGAGGTGTGCGGGCTCGCGACGAAGCCCATTTCCTCGAGGTCCGCCATCACGTTGCGGATCGTCGCGGGCGAAAGATCGAGCCCGGAGAACTTCGACAGCGCGCGCGAGCCGACCGGTTGCCCTTCGGCGATGTAGCGTTCGATCAGCGCCTTCAGCAGCAGGCGCGCGCGTTCGTCCAGCACTTCTTGCATCCTCGGTCGGGCCGGCACGGTGGTCGCCCGCGCGCTAGCTTACTGATTCTCTTGCTACAGTGCGCGTCCATGGTGCGGGCCTTCGGTCATGTGGCGATCTTCGGCAAACCGCGAGCCGAGGGCATCGGCCCGGTTCTGCTCGATATCGCGCGGGCGGTCGAGGCGGCCGGGCTGGAAGTGCTGTTCGAAGCCGCCACCTGCGCTTCGCTGGGTGCCGCAGGCGCGCGCTACACCGGCTACGGACTGCAGGGCATCGGGGCGCGTGCCGACGTGGCCATCGTCCTCGGCGGCGACGGCACGATGCTCGGCGTGGCGCGCGAGCTGGCGCCGTTCCGTATACCGCTGATCGGTATCAACCACGGGCGGCTCGGCTTCATCACCGATGTGGCGCGCGACCAGATGCACGAGGTGCTGGCCGCGATGCTGGCCGGCCGCTACCTGACCGACGAACGCAGCATGCTCGACGCCGAGGTGCTGCGCGCCGGCGCCGTCTCGTACCGGGCGGTCGCACTGAACGACGTGGTCGTCGCGCGCGGCGTCAGCGGGGGCATGGTCGAATTCACCGTTCGCGTCGACGGGGTGACGATGTACAACCAGCGCGGCGACGGCGTGATCCTGGCCACTCCGACCGGCTCGACCGCGTACGCGCTGTCGGCGAGCGGCCCGATCCTGCATCCGTCGCTGGCCGGCTTCGTGCTGGTGCCGGTGGCGCCGCAGACGCTGTCGAACCGCCCGATCGCGCTGCCCGACACCTGCGTCATCGAGATCGAGATCACCGACGTGCGCGAGGCTTCCGCCCACTTCGACATGCAGACCTTCGCGGCGCTGGGGCCAGGTGACGTGGTGCGCGTCCGGCGCAGTGAACTGGTCACGACGCTGCTGCATCCGGTCGGGTACAACTACTTCGCCACGCTGCGCCAGAAGCTGCACTGGAACGTCATGCCGTCCGAACCGCACGGGCGTTAGACGCGCACCGCTCGCGCGCACGCCCACCGATGGACGAACGAGCGCGCGGCCGGCCTCCGAAGCTCTCCTCGCCGTGCGCGAGTCGATTTAAAGTCTCGTCCGCATGTTGTTGTCGCTGCGCATCCGCAACTTCGTGATCGTCGACGAGCTCGAACTGGAGTTCGGGCCGGGGTTCACGGTGCTCACCGGCGAAACCGGCGCGGGCAAGTCGATCCTGATCGACGCGCTGCTGCTCGCGCTGGGCGAACGCGCCGACGCGGATGTCGTCCGAGAGGGTGCCGCGCGCGCCGACATTGCGGCCGAGTTTCATGCCTCGGCCGAAGTCGACGCATGGCTCGCCGGCAACGACCTGGCCGGCGACGGCGACACGCTGCTCGTGCGCCGAACCGTCGACGCGAGCGGACGCAGCAAGGCCTTCGTCAACGGCACGCCGGTCACACTGGCACAACTGCGCGAACTGGGCGAACGCCTCGTCGACGTGCACGGCCAGCACGCGCACCAGTCGCTGCTCAAGCCCGCCGCGCAGCTCGCGCTGCTCGACGAGCACGGCGGCCACACGGCGCTGGCGCGCGAAGTCGCCGCCGCGTTCGCCGCGCACCGCGCCGCGGTCAAGGCACGCGAGGACGCCGAGGCGATGGCCGCGAGCGCGCTCGCCGAGCAGGACCGCTTGCGCTGGATCGTCGAAGAGCTGGGCGAACTTGCGCCCGCCGACGGCGAATGGGAGCAGGTCGAGGCCGAGCACAAGCGACTCGCGCACGCGGCGAGCCTGCTCGAAGGCGCGCAGGCGGCCGTCGATTCGCTGTCCGAGGCGGAGGATTCGGCGCTGACGCGCATCGACACCGTCGCTGCGCGGCTCGGGCAGCTCGCGCAGTATGACGAGCGCCTGAAGCCCGTGCTCGAAGCGCTCGAAGCCGCGCGCATCCAGGTCGACGAAGCGACCTCCGAGCTGCACCGCTATCTCGCGAGGACCGATCTGGACGGCGCGCGGCTCACCGATGTCGAAGCGCGCGTGGCCGCGCTGCACTCGGCCGCGCGCAAGTTCAAATGCGCGCCGGGCGAGCTGCCGGCGCTGCTGAAGAACTCGCGCGAAAAACTCGCCGCGCTGTCGGCGGCGGCCGACCTCGAGGCGCTGCGCCGGCGCGAAGCCGACGCGCTCGGCGCTTACATGGCGGTGGCGAAGAAGCTGTCGCGCAGCCGCCAGGCCGCCGCCCGCCGCATGGCGGCCGAGGTCACGCGCGCAATGCAGGACCTGTCGATGGCGGGCGGCCGCTTCGAGGTCGCGCTGCACGAAGCGGAACCCGCCGCGACCGGACTGGAGCGCGCGGAGTTTCTGGTCGCCGGCCACGCGGGTGTGGCGCCGAAGCCGCTCGCCAAGGTCGCCTCCGGCGGCGAACTGGCCCGCATCAGCCTGGCGATTTCCGTGATCGCCGCGACCGCAACCCCGGTGGCCACGTTGATCTTCGACGAGGTCGACGCCGGTATCGGCGGCGCGGTCGCGGAAACCGTCGGACGCCTGCTCAAGCACCTCGGCCAGATGAGGCAGGTGCTGTGCGTGACGCACCTGCCGCAGGTCGCGGCGCGCGGCGATCAGCACCTGGTCGTTTCGAAGATCGCCGACGGCGAAGGCAAACCGGTGTCCCGCATCGCCGCGCTCGACCGCAAGACGCGCGTCGACGAGCTGGCCCGCATGCTCGGCGGCCTCGAAATCACCGACACCACCCGCAAGCACGCACGGGAGATGCTTGCCGGGTAGGGAGGATCGGATCGCGGATTGCGCTGCGCGGGCCGCTGTCATCCGAGTCGCTGTGCGTCGGCGGATCACGACGCACCAAGAGCGGCCTCGCTTGGTCGGCCGGGATCGGCGAAGTGCGCACTCCTTCGCGCACTCCGCAATCCACGCTCCGCAATCCTACCTGGGCCGGTGCGGGCAGTCCGGCTTGATGCAGTCGCCGTACAACGCGAGCGCGTGGTCGTGCAGGCGGAAGCCGCGTTCGGCGGCGATCCTCTGCTGACGCTTCTCGATCTCGGCATCGACGAACTCCTCGACACGCCCGCAGGTCAGGCAGACGAGGTGGTCGTGGTGCGCACCTTCGTTCAGCTCGAACACGGCACGGCCGGCTTCGAAGTGGCTGCGCGCGAGCAGCCCCGCCTGTTCGAACTGCGTCAGCACCCGGTACACGGTCGCCAGCCCCACGTCCAGGCGCTCGGCAAGCAGCGCCTTGTAGACGTCTTCGGCGCTCATGTGACGCGCACTGCCCTGCTGCGCGTTGCGCTGGAAGATCTCCAGGATCTTCAGCCGCGGCAGCGTGGCCTTCAGCCCGGTGCTCTTCAGCCCGAGCGGCTTGGCTTCTACGGGAGGTGCGCCACGGTTGGGCATGATGGCCATTGCGTGCGTGCGCGGCAGGCGCGGATGCGTCGGTATCATAGCGCCCGCCTTCCATCGAACCGGTTTCGAGATGTCGCCCACATCGTTCGCACGCGCGCTGCCGGCCGTCGCCGCAGTCCTGGTCCTCGCCGGCTGCGAATCGGTTCGCACCTGGACGCCGACGTTCCTGCGGCCGTATCGGCCCGACGTGCAGCAAGGCAACGTCGTTACGAAGGAAATGGTCGATCAACTGCGCCCCGGCATGACGCGCGAGCAGGTGCGCTTTCTGCTCGGTACGCCGCTGCTCGCGAGCGTTTTCCACCAGGACCGGTGGGACTATGTCTACCGGCTGGCGCGCGGCTCGGGCGAGGTGCAGATGCGCAAGCTCGTCGTGTTCTTCAAGGACAACCGGCTCGAGCGCTTCGAGTCCGACGAAATGCCGAGCGAGGCGCTCGCCGACAACCTGATCCTCGGCCGCAAGCCGAAGGCGGCGCCGAAGCCGCCGCCGCAGAAGCCGCCCGCACCGATCAACCTGCCGGCGAGCTGAACGATGACGCTGACCGTGGCCATCGCCGGTGCCGGCGGACGCATGGGGCGGACGTTGATCGAGGCCGCGCTCGGCGCCGACGACATCCGCATCGCCGCCGCGCTCGACCGCGCAGGCAGCCCCGACATCGGCCGCGATTGCGCCGAGTTCCTCGGCCGCAGGACCGGTGTCGCGATCGGCGACGACCCGGCGTGCGTGCGCCACGCGCAGGTGCTGATCGACTTCACGCGGCCGGAGGGCACGCTCGAACACCTGAGGCACTGCACCGCGCACGAGGTCGCGATGGTGATCGGCACGACCGGCTTCGACGCCGCCGGCAAGGAGGCCATCCGCATGGCCGCGGAGAAGATCCCGATCGTCTTCGCCCCGAACATGAGTGTGGGCGTCAACGCCACACTGAGGCTGCTCGAGGTCGCGGCGAAGATCCTGTCGTCCGGTTTCGACATCGAGATCATCGAGGCGCACCACCGGCACAAGGTCGACGCGCCGAGCGGCACCGCGCTCGCGATGGGCGAAACGATCGCGCGCGCGATCGGCGTCAAGCTCGACGACGTGGCCGTCTACGCGCGCCAGGGCATCACGGGCGAGCGCAAACCCCGAACGATCGGCTTTGCCGCGATCCGCGGCGGCGACATCGTCGGCGACCACACGGTGCTGTTCGCCGGGCCCGGCGAACGCATCGAGATCACGCACAGATCGGCCAGCCGCATGACCTATGCGCTGGGCGCGCTGCGCGCGGCGCGCTTCCTCGCCGGCAAGTCGAAGGGGCTGTTCGACATGCACGACGTGCTCGGCCTGCGTTGATGGACATCGAAACTCCGCTCGGCGTCGCGCACTTCTGGTCGCAGGCCGACGGCGTCATCCGCGCCACCGCGTACATCCTGCTCCTCATGTCGGTGGCGAGCTGGTTCCTGATCCTGTGGAAGAGCTGGTCGTGGTGGCGGACGCGGCGCGCGTCGCGGCAGCTCGATCAGTTCTGGTCCGCTCGGTCGATCGACGAGGCGATCGCGCTGATCCGCCCGCTCGACAGCGAAGGCATCTTCGTGCCGATCGCCGCCGGCGGCGCGGCGGCCGCGCAGGCGCCCGTGGCCGAGGAAAGCCTCGCCGCGCGCGTCGACCGCTCCGAGCTGATCACGCGCGCGCTGCGCCAGCGGATCAACGAAGCGGCCGCGCGGCTCGAAGCGGGGCTGACCTTCCTCGCGTCGGTGGGCAGCACCGCCCCCTTCGTGGGGCTGTTCGGCACGGTCTGGGGCATCTACCACGCGCTGCTGTCGATCGCGGCGACCGGGACGATCTCGATCGACAAGGTCGCCGGTCCGGTCGGCGAGGCGCTGATCATGACCGCGTTCGGCCTGGCGGTGGCGATCCCCGCGGTGCTCGCGTACAACGCGTTCACGCGCGTCAACCGTCTCGTGCTCGCCCAGCTCGACGGCTTCGCGCACGACTTGCATTCGTTCCTGACGCTCGGCACGCGGCCGGAGGCGGGGTGACGATGACGCGGTGGCGACCCTCACCCCCGCCCCTCTCCCGCAAGCGGGAGAGGGGAGCTACCGGTGCGGCGCTGGCGCGCCCGCAACGATGAGTTTTGGCGGATTCGAGCGCGGCACCTCGCCGTCGCAGCCGATGGCGGAGATCAACGTCACGCCGCTCGTGGACGTGATGCTGGTGCTGCTGGTGATCTTCATCATCACCGCGCCCCTGCTGTCGCACGCGATCAAGCTCGACCTGCCGGAGGTCAAGGCGCCGGCGGCGAACGCGGCGTCGGACGCGATCAAGCTCTCGATCGACGCCGACGGCCGCGTCTTCTGGAACGACGAGCCGCTCGGCGACGGCGAGCTGCAAACCCGGCTCGCCGCGGCCGCGCGCCGCTCGCCGCAACCCGAGCTGCATCTGCGCGCCGACAAGGGCACGCGTTACGAGCGCATCGCCGCGGTGATGTCCGCCGCGCAGGAGGCGGGGCTCGCGCGGATCGGCTTCGTCACCGAGCCGCCGCAGCCGGCGCGGACGCAGTGACTTCCGCCACGCGCGCGCTGGCCGCTGCCCTCGTCCTGAGCCTGGCACCGACTGCACGCGCGCAGCCGGTCGCCGCGATCGACGACGCGGGCCTCCGCGTCGAACTGGCGCGGCCGGCGCAGCGGATCGCGAGCCTCGCGCCGCATCTGACCGAGCAGCTCTTCGCGATCGGCGCCGGCCACCGCATCGTCGGCACGACCGAGTTCGCCGACTATCCGGAGGAAGCGAAGCGCATCCCCCGCGTGGCACGCGCACACAGCGTCGACCTCGAACGCATCGCCGCGCTCGCGCCCGACCTGATCGCGGTCTGGGGTTCCGGCTTTCCGCCCGCAACCATCGAGGCGCTGCGCCGGCTCGGTGCGCCCGTGTTCGTCAGCGAGCCGAAGTCGCTGGCGGACATCGCCGGCTCGCTGGAGCGACTCGGTGCGCTGACGGCGAGCAGCGGCGCCGCAGCGGTCGCCGCCGCGTTTCGCGCGCGGCTTGACGCGCTGCGCGCGCGCTACGCGGGACGCCGGCCCGTCACGGTCTTCTACCAGATCTGGCCGCAGCCGTTGATGACGCTGTCGGGGCGGCATGCGCTCAGCGAAGCGATCCGCGTCTGCGGCGGCCGCAACGTGTTCGAGGATCTCGCACCGATCGCGCCGCAGGTTTCGATCGAGGCCGTGCTCGCCGCCGACCCGGAGGTCATCGTCACCGCCGAGCCGGGCGGCCGGCGGACCGATGCGCTCGAAGGCTGGAGGCGTTTTCCTTCGCTGCGCGCCGTGCGCGCGGGCCGGCTCGTGACGCTCGACGCCGACCGCATCCACCGGCATACGCCGCGCCTGCTCGACGAACTCGCCGTGCTGTGCGAGCGGATCGACCAAGCGCGATCGTCGCGTTGACGGCCTTCAGAGCGCGTCGTCGCCGAGCACGATGCGGCCGGCCGCGTCGCGCGCGAGCGGCGCCCACGGCAGGTCGGTGACGCCGGGGTCGACGCCGGCCTGCTTTAGCAGCGTGGTCGCCTGGCCGCGATGGTGCGTCTGGTGGTTGAACATCTGCGCGACGCACAGCCACTTCGGTCGCGTGAGTTCGCGCCGGGCCACGCCCGAGTACCAGGTGAGGTCGCCGGCCAGCTGCTGGCGCGTGACGTTCAACGCCCATGCAGTGATGTCGGCGTCCATCTCCACGCGCGCGAGCCGCAGGTGATCGAAGTCGTCGTACAGATCGACGCCGATCGCGCCGACCTCGTACTTTCGTCCGTTGAAGCGGCCGAGCCAGACGCGATCGCCCCACAGCAGATGATTGAGCGTCGAGTGCAGCGAACGGAAGAATGCGCCGCGGTCGCGCTTGCGCTCCTCGTCGGAAAGCTGCGCCGCGCACGCGTACAGCTTTTCGTTCATCCACGCGTTGTACGCGGCGAAGGTCTGGCAGTACCCGGGATCGATCATCGTTCGGCCCATTCGATCAGCGCCTGCCATTGCGGCAGGTCCTTTTCGACGCGGCTCGGCGCCACATCCCAAAGCGTCAGCCCGTGCGCGGCGAGCTGCACATAGTTCTGCGTGTCGCGCAGGAAGCCGAGCACCGGTACCCCGAGCCCCTCGACGAAGCGCTGCAACTCGTCGGCTGCGCGCGTGCGCGCATCGACGCGTACGCCGAGCACGCCGACGCGGCCCGAGTCCTTCAGCACGCCGCGTTCGCCGAGCCGCGCGAGAAAAGCCTGCGTCGCGTAGACGTCGAACAGCGACGGCAGCAGCGGCACGATCACGCGGTCGGCCGCGCGCAGCGCCTCCTTCAGCGCGTGCCCGTGGATGCCGGCGGGCGAATCGAGAACGACGTGCGTGACGCCCTTCGGCGGCCGCGCGATCGCATCGGCGTCGACCTCCCACGTCTCGATCTTCGGCAGCACCGACGGCCGCAGTCTCAGCCAGGCGCGCGCCGACTGCTGGCGATCCAGATCGCCCAGCATGGTGCGCCGCCCGCGCCGCGCGAAATAGCCCGCGAGGTTGGTCGCGACGGTGCTCTTGCCCACACCGCCCTTGGGATTGGCGATCAGGAAAACGGGCATGGTCTCCTCGCTCGCTTGCGCCTTGCGATTGCACGCGGACGCGGCGCCAAGCGCGCTGCGACTATACCGAACGCCGACGCATCAATCCGGCCCGGCGACGAAGAACAGGCTGCGGCCGTCGGCCCGGACGACCTCGATGCGGGTGGCGAACAGCTCCGACAGCAGCTCCGGGCGCAGCGTCTCGCCCGCGGGTCCGGCACGCCACGCGCCGCGGCCCGACAGCAGCAGCGCGTGCGTCGCGAAGGCCGCGGCGGCGTTGACGTCGTGCATCGACGCGATCAGCGTGCGGTCCGCAAGCTGCGCGAGCCGGGACAGCACCAGCGCCTGGTGCCGAGGGTCCTGGTGCGCGATCGGTTCGTCCAGCAGCACGAGCGGCGTGCCCTGCGCGATCGCCGTGGCGATCGCCACCCGCTGGCGTTCGCCGCGCGAAAGCGTTCGTACGTCGCGCTCGGCCAGTTCGGCGCAGTCGAACGCCGCGAGCGCCTCGCGTGCGAGCCGCTCGCCGTCCGCATCGGCGCCGTCGTAGCGGTAGCGCGCGGTGAGGACCGTGTCGAGCACGGTCGCGGCGAAAGGATCGATCCAGCGGTCGGCGACGAGCGCGCGCCGCTCGGCCAGCGCGTCGACGCGCCAATCGCCGATCGCGCGCCCCGCCAGTTCGATCCGGCCCGCGTCGGCGCGCCGCACGCCGGCCAGCGCCAGCAGCAGCGTGGTCTTGCCGGCGCCGTTCGGACCGAGCACGGCCCAGCGCTCGCCGGCGTTCACCGCGAAAGACAGGTCGACGACGAACCCGCGTGCGCCGGCGCGCAGCACCAGATCGCGGCACTCGATCGCGGTGGTCATGCGCGCCGCAGCAGCCAGAGGAAGACCGGCACGCCGATCAACGCGGTCAGCACGCCGACCGGAATCTGCACGGGTGCGGCGATCGTGCGCGCCGCGGTATCGGCCACGACGACGAGCAGCCCGCCGGCGAGCGCCGCGCCCGGCAGCAGTACGCGCTGGTCGTTGCCGAGCGCCAGCCGTACCAGATGCGGCGCGACGAAGCCGACGAAGCCGACCGCGCCGGCCACCGTCACGGCCGCGCCGGTGGCGATCGCCGCGACCAGCACCAGCGCGCGCCGCGTGCGCTCGACGTCCACACCCTGCGTGAAAGCGAGCACGTCGCCGCGCAGCATCAGGTTCAGCGCGCGCGCCAGCCTGGACGCGACGACGAGCGCCGCGGCGAGCAGCCCGAGCGCGACGATCGCCATGCGCAGATCGGTCGCGCCCGCCAGATCGCCGAGCAGCCAGAACACCATCGTCCTCAACTGCGCATCGGTCGCCAGCGTCAGCGCGAGGCTGACGATCGCCGCAGCGAACGCGGCGACCATCACCCCGGTCAGCAGCACGCCGGCCGTCGAGGATTCGCCGTGCAGCGCGTCGCGCGTGAAGAACGCGCGCCGCGCGAGCAGGAAGAGCAGCGCGAGCGCGGCGAGTGCGCCGCCCGCGCTCGCCGCCTGCACGACCGCAGCACCCGCGCCCGCCGCGAGCGCGGCCAGCGCGGCCACCGCTGCGCCGCCAGAGAGGCCGAGCACGTACGGATCGGCAAGCGGGTTGCGCAGCAACGCCTGCAGGATCGCGCCCGCGAGCGCAAGCAGTGCGCCGACCGCAAAGGCCGACAGCGCGCGCGGCAGCCGCAGGTCGAGCACGACGGCGGCGAGCGGCGAAGACCGGTCGCCCGCCAGCACCGCGAGCACGTCGGCCGACGGCGCATCGAAGCTGCCGACGAACAGCGCCGCGACGACGACACCCGCCGCCGCCGCAGCGAGCGCGAGCAGCACCGCCGGCCAGCGGCGCGACATGCTTACAACCGGACTTCGACGCCGGCGAACGCGGCGCGCCGCTGCGTGTTGTAGCCGTCGACGGTTTCGTAGTCCGCGTCGGTCAGGTTTTCGACGCGCAGCTTCAGCTTCACCGCCGGTGTCACGCGCCACGCCGCGGTCGCGCGCGCGAGCGTGTACGCGGCCAGCCGCGTACGCGCGAAGGTGTTGATGTCGCTGTCGTAACGGGCGCCGACGCGACCGACCTCGGCGCCGAGCGTCCACGCGCCGACGTCGCGATACGCGCCGAGGTTCACGGTGTACGGCGCGCGCCGCAGCAGCCGCTCGCCGCTCGCCTCGTCGACCGGCCGCGACACGCTGGCGTTGGCGTCGAAGCGGATGCCGCGCCAGATCGCCGCCGCGGCCAGTTCGACGCCTTCGGCCCGCGCGCGCGCGACGTTTTCCGCGCGACTGGTGGCCGTGCTGAAGACGACCAGATCGCGCGTGCGCGTCCGATAGACCGACGCGCGCAGCGCCGTGTCGCCGAGCGCGTAGCGCAGCCCCGCCTCGACGCTGCGCGCCTTTTCCGGACGCAGGTCCGGATTGCCGAAGAACGGGAAGTACAGATCGTTGAAGCTCGGCGCGCGAAACGCGCTCGAGACCTGCAGTGTCGCGCGCAGCGCCGGGGTCAGCGCGTAGCCGTACGCGACGAACCCCGTCGTCGCGTGGCCGACGTCCGAATACTCGTCGTGCCGCACGTTGACCTGCACGTGCTGCGCGCCGGCGGCGGCGTTGACGCCGAACCAGCCGGACGCAACGCGCCGCGCAAACGAGGTGAGCACGCGCGCGAACGTCGGGTCGTACGCCGTCGATGCGCCGCGCTGCTCGAGGTACTCGAGGGCGAGCGAAGCGGTGACCGTCTCGGCGACGGCAACGTCGTTCTGCCAGACGAGCTGGCGGTTGCGCGCACGGAACTCGCCGTTGTTGAACGAGAACGGATCGCTCGCCGTGTTGCGGCTTTCGTCGCGCGATTCGCCGGCCGCCAGCCGCGCGGCCCAGCGCTCGCCGAGCGCGCCGCGCAGATACGCCTGCCAGGCGGTCAGCTCCGCACGCTCGACGTGTGTGGCGGCCGGACCGTCGGCGGTGCTGTCGAAGTCCGTGTCGTTGCGGCTCGTCCACGCGCTCGCGCCCGCTTCGGCGGCGCCGAACGAACGGCTCGCGCGCAATGCGGCCGAGCGACTGCGCGTGCCGTCAAGATCCGGATTGGCGCCCGGCGCGAACGGACCCGGGATCACCTGCACGGTATCGATCGCGGAAAACGAACGGCTGCGGCGCGCACCGAGCGTGGCGGAAAGCTTCACGCCGTCGCCCGCCCAGCTCGCCGACCCGCTCGCCGCGCGCGTGCGTCCGCTGCCCGCCTCCGCATCGAAGGCCGCACCGCTGCGCGCCGCGCCGCGCGTGAAGATCTGCACGACGCCGCCGATCGCCTCGGAGCCGTACAGGCTCGACAGGTTGCCGCGGACGATCTCGATGCGCTCGACCGTATCGAGCGCGATGCCGCCGAGCGCGGCCGCCCCGCCGACGGCGGTGTTCAGCCGCACGCCGTCGACGAGCACGAGCACCTGGCTCGAGTTCGCGCCGCGGACGAACAGCGACGCCTGCGCGCCGAATCCTCCGGTGCGCGCGAACTCGATGCCCGCCTGGCGGCCGAGCAGTTCGACCAGATCGGTCGCCTGTCGCTGCTCGATCTCGCTGCGCTGGATCACGGTGACGCTAGGCAGCGCATCGCGCAATCGCTGCTCGGTGCGCGCGGCGGTGACGACGACGGTTTCGAGCTGTTGCGGCTGGATCTGCGCCGATACGGCGCTGCAGACGAGCAGGAGCGGAACGGACGACGCGAGCACGCGTCGCCGCGAATGCACGTGAAGGAACATGAACACCTCGCGCGATTGCCGGCCCACCGCCGGCGTTGTCGTACGGATCCGCGCGAGGAATCGAGAACCGGCACCGCGCCGCCCGTTCGACGGCGCGCCGTCCGCGTCCGCCGCCTCCCCGCGGCAGGTCCACCCCGCGCGCCCGTGCCGCATGGCTTGCGGCGCGAAGCGCGCGACCGTCGGCCGGTCTCCGGGCTGCAGGTCCGCTGTCGCGCCTTCCCGCGTCCGGCTCGTGAGCGAGCGTTGACGCAGTGGCCGTTGCGACAGGTGCCGAGTTCGACTCGGAGCCTGCTTACCGTTGCGGGGGCAGCACAGGTTCGGGCGCCGTTCGCACGCGCGCCCTCCTGTTTCCCGTTTCACCGGCGGATCGCTCCGCCGGCACCGAAGGCGGCGCGAGTCTAGCATCGGCGAACGCGGTGCTACCATCGCCGCCATGCAGGAAGAACTCGACGCGCTGGCCGCGAAGCTCACCGAACTGGCGGGCCGCGTGCGTGCCTTGCGCGAAGAAAACCAGCAGCTTCGTGCGCAGATCCACGCCGCGTCGAACGAGCTCGAGCAGATGCGCAGCCGCGTGGCGAACGCGATGCAGCGCATCGACGCGCTGATCGAGCGATTGCCAGCGGAGGCGCCGGCCAACGCGCAGGAGTGATCGGTGCCCGCGGAGACGCTGACGCTGACGATCCTCGGCCGCGAATACCGCGTGGCGTGCGCGCCTGAGGAAAAGGACGACCTGCTGCGCTGCGCGCGCTACCTCGACCAGAAGATGGCCGCGATCCGCGACAGCGGCAGGGTGATGGGTGCCGACCGCGTCGCCGTGATGGCCGCGCTGCAGATCACGCAGGAGCTTTTCAACGCCAAGACCGGCGACGGCATCGCGCTCGGCGACGTACGGCGCCGGCTGCGCGAGTTGAACGCGCTCGCCGACGAGATGCTCGCACCGCAGGAAAAGCTTTTTCCCTGAATCGCGCCGCGCCCCTCCCCTCCCTGCAGGGAGGGGCCAGGGGGAGGGGGAGCCCCATCAGGCGCGAAGCGCGAGCACCGCAGGGTGAGGCGAGTTAAACTCGCCTCACCCTGCGGTGCTCGCGCAAAGGCCTTTAGTTCCTTGAACCGATGCGCAATGCGCTAGGTTGCCGCGCTCGCGTCGTGGTGCGATCGGCACGCGTCTGCCGAACCTAAGCGACGCGGACGGCGACCACCCTGAACCGATGGTTCAGGACACAGGCCGGGCGGCACGCGCGGGGATCATTTCGCTCGAGGAGCGCGGTTCGGCAACGCCGGGCCGCGCCCTTTTTTTGGGCCGTTTCCGATGCGCTACTGGCTGATGAAGTCCGAGCCCGACGAGTGCTCGATCGACGATGCGCTTGACGCGCCCGGCGCGATCGTTCCGTGGACCGGCGTGCGCAACTACCAGGCGCGCAACTACATGCGCGACGAAATGCGGGTCGGCGACGGCGTGCTGTTCTACCACTCGAGCTGCGACGAGCCGGGCATCGCCGGCCTGGCCGAAGTCGCGAGCGGCCCCTACCCGGACCCGACCCAGTTCGACCGCACCAGCGAATACTTCGATCCCGCTTCAGCGCGCGAGCACCCGCGCTGGATGCTGGTCGACATCCGGGCGCTCGCGAAGACGCGACTCGTGCCGCTCGCCGAATTGCGCGCGCACCCTGAACTGGCGAACATGGCGGTGCTGCGCCGGGGCAACCGGCTGTCGATCACGCCGGTCGCGGCCGAAGAGTGGCGCTTCATTACGCGCAAGCTGTTGAAGGTCGCCTGATGGACGCAACCTTCGTCGCGCTGCTGCTGGCGGTTGGCGCGGCCGTCGGCTTTGCGGCGGGGTTGCTGGGCATCGGCGGCGGCATGCTGCTCGTGCCTTTCCTCACGATGATCCTGACGGTGCAGCACGTGCCGCAGGCGCACGTGGTTCACGTGGCGATCGCCACGTCGCTCGCGACGATCCTGTTTACGTCCATTTCGTCGGTGCGGGCGCATCACCGCAGAGGCGCGGTGCTGTGGCCGGTGGTCAAGTCGTTCGCGCCGGGCATTCTGCTGGGGTCGCTGGCCGGCGCGCAGATCGCGGGCCGGCTGCCGACGCCCTGGCTGGCACTCGGTTTCGCGGCGTTCGTCGGTTTTTCCGCGACCCAGATGCTGCTTGACCGCAAGCCCAAGCCGCAGCGCGAGCTGCCGAAGCCGGCCGGCATGTTCGGCGCGGGCGCGGTGATCGGACTGTTGTCGAGCTTCGTCGGTGCCGGCGGCGGCTTCGTTTCGGTGCCGTTCATGGTCTGGTGCAACGTGCGCATCCACAACGCCGTCGCGACTTCGGCCGCGCTCGGCTTTCCGATCGCCGCCGCGGGAACGATCGGCTACATCGCCGCCGGCATGCAGGCGAGCGGGCTGCCCGAGGGCAGTATCGGCTTCGTCTACCTGCCCGCGCTGGTTTCGGTGGCGGCGACGAGCGTGCTGACCGCGCCGCGCGGCGCGCGCGTCGCGCATGCGCTGGACACCAGACCGTTGAAGCGCATCTTCGCGCTGATGCTGTATGCGCTGGCCGGCTACATGCTGTACAAGGCGCTGCGCGCTTTCGGCGCGGCTTGAGCAGCGCATTCGACCCTAAGCGCGCCGCGGCTCGCCGCAGCGCGGCCGCATTCGCGGGCTTGCCTGGCGCACGCCGCCCCGGATAATGCGGGCACGACCGGCGACGAGGCGAGGGGCGGAGTGGGCGGCGGCGAGCAACTGATTGCGGCGATCGGCGATCCCATGGTGCGCGAGCTGGCCGCGCGCGGGCAGACGCGCGTCTTCCCAAAGAACACCGTGATCATCAACGAAGGCGATCGCGGCGACTCGCTGTTCGTGATCCTCGCCGGCAAGGTCAAGGTGTACGTGTCGGACGACGACGGCCGCGAGATGATCCTCGACATCCACGGGCCCGGCGATTACGTCGGAGAGATGTCGCTCGACGGCCGGCCGCGCTCGGCGTCGGTGATGACGCTGGAGCCCACCACCTGCGCGGTGGTCACGCGCGAGGCGCTGCGCGAGGCGATCGCGCAAAACCCGGACGTCGCGATGGCGCTGATCTCCACGCTGATCGACCGCGCGCGCATCGCCACCGACAACGTCAAGAACCTGGCGCTGATGGACGTCTATGGCCGCGTGGCGCGTTTACTGCTTTCGCTCGCAAAGGAGCAGCCCGACGGCAAGCTGATCGTGCCCGAGCGGATGACGCAGCAGGACATCGCCGACCGCGTCGGCGCCTCGCGCGACATGGTCAGCCGCATCTTCAAGGACCTGACCGTCGGCGGCTACATCACGGTCGTGGACCGCCAGATCACGATCAACCGCAAGCCGCCGTCGCGTTGGTAGGCGCCCGCGGCGGCGCAGGCGCCGCGCCGGTGCACGCGTTGCCCCCGATGACCTCCTCCGATCTCGACGAGCGCTTCGCGCGCGCCCTGCACCATCGCAACGCGCGGCTCGCGGCGGGCGATCCGCTCGCGCCGCCGATCGTGCCCGCCAGCGCGTACTGGCTGCCCGGCGACCCGGCCGGCGACTACCAGTACGGCCGCTGGGCGAATCCGACGTGGGCCGCGCTCCAAGGCGCGCTCGCCGAGCTCGAGGATGCCGAGGTCGCGATTCGGCCGTCGGGCATGGCGGCGATCGCCGCGGTGTTCTATGCCACGCTCAAACAGGGCGATCGCGCGCTGCTGCCCTCCGACGGCTACTACACCACGCGGGCGCTCGCCGACAGGTTCCTCGTGCCGCTCGGCGTTCCTTTCGATACCTGCGCGACCGCGGACGTCGAACGCGCACCGTTCGATGGCTACCGGCTGGTGTGGCTCGAGACACCGTCGAACCCCGGTCTGGACGTTGCCGACATCGCGGCGGTGGCGCGGCGCGCACACGCGGCCGGCGCACTTCTCGTCGTCGACAACACCGCGATGACGCCGCTCGGGCAGCGACCGCTCGATCTGGGCGCGGATCTCGTCGTGTCGGCCGATACCAAGGGCGTCGCAGGCCATTCGGACGTGCTGCTCGGACACGTCGCCGCTCGCGACGCAAGCCTCATCGCGCCGGTGCGCGACTGGCGACGCCACGCCGGCTGCATCCCGGGGCCGTTCGAAGCGTGGCTCGTGCACCGCGGACTGGAAACGCTCGAACTGCGCTTCGCGCGGATGTGCGACAACGCCGAAGCGATCGCCGCGCGACTTGCCGAACACCCGAACGTGCGCTGTGTGGCCTATCCCGGTCTGGCCGCGCATCCGGCGCACGCGCTCGCCTGCCGGCAGATGCGGCGCTTCGGCGCGCTGATCGGATTGACGCTCGCCGATCGCGACGCGGCCGAGCGCTTCATCGGTGGCTGCCGTTTCGTTCGGCCGGCGACGAGCTTCGGCGGCGTGCACACCTCGGCCGAGCGGCGCGCGCGCTGGGGCGACGCCGTCGCCGAGGGCTTTATCCGTCTGTCGATCGGCTGCGAACCCTTGGCTGCCCTGTGGGCCGACCTGAAGGGGTCGCTCGACCGCCTGTGAGGCACCGCTGCGGCCTTCGCTGTCGGCGGATTTCCGACACCACGTCGCGGAACCTGCCGATTGAAGCTTTCCGTCGCGCCGCTGCATGATGGACACCACTTCGCAACGACCCGCCACGGAGCAAGGCATGGCCCGGATGACCGCCGAAGAAGCCGTTCTGACCGAAGCGCTCGCCGCATCGCCCTTCGGACTGATGCTGCCCGAGGTCGCGCGACAGATCGCCGCGCGCGTGGCGGCATCGACGGTGCCCGGTCGCTTCTGCAGCCCGCTGTCGAACCCGAAGCTGCCGGGGGCCGCCGAAGACGACGACGACTGAGCGCGCGACGCGCGCGCCTTCAGGCCGCGAACGCGTCCGCGTAGCGGTCGCGCAGCAGGTTCTTCTGCACCTTGCCCATCGCGTTGCGCGGCAGCTCGTCGACGATCCACACGCGCTTGGGCACCTTGTAGTTCGCGATCCTGTCCTTCAGCGCGGCGATCACCTGCGCCGCATCGACCGTCGCACCGGGCCGCGCGACGATGACCGCGGCGACCGCCTCGCCGAAATCCGGATGCGGCAGGCCGATCACCGCCGACTCCGCCACGCCGGGCATTTCGTCGATGTAGCTTTCGATTTCCTTCGGATACACGTTGTAGCCGCCCGAGATGATCAGATCCTTCGACCGCCCGACCAACGTCAGGTAGTGGTCGGGCTTGCCCGGCCCGCCGAATACGCCGACGTCGCCGGTCCTGAACCAGCCGTCGTCGGTGATCGCCTCGCGCGTTTTCTCCGGCATGCGCCAGTAGCCCTTGAACACGTTCGGTCCGCGCACCTGCACGTCGCCGACCTCGCCGATCGCGCAAGGCCGGTTGCCGTCCTTGACCACGCGCACGTCCACCCCCGGCAGCGGCACGCCCACGGTGCCGGCCAGCCGGTCGCGCGGCGTGCCGAAGTACGGGTTCGACACCAGCATCAGCGTCTCGGACATGCCATAGCGCTCGAGGATCGTGTGCCCGGTACGTTTGCGGAACTCGTTGAACGTTTCGGTCAGCAGCGGCGCGGAGCCCGAGACGAACAGCCGCATGTTGCGGCAGACGTGGCGGTCGAAGCGCGGCTCGGCGAGCAGCCGCGTGTAGTAGGTCGGCACCCCCATGAAGACCGTCGAACGCGGCAGCCGTTCGAGCACCTGCCGCACGTCGAACTTCGGCAGGAACAGCATCGTCGCGCCGGCCAGCAGCGCGGCGTGCGAGGCGACGAACAGGCCGTGCACGTGGAACAGCGGCAGCGCGTGCAGCAGCACGTCGTGGCCGCCGGTTTCCCGCTCTTCCCTGAAACCCCAGAACTCGTCGAGCACGAGCGCGTTGGCCGCCAGGTTGCCGTGCGTCAGCATCGCGCCCTTGCTGCGGCCGGTCGTGCCCGACGTGTACAGGATCGCCGCCAGATCGTCGGCGCCGCGCTCGACGGCGGCAAACGAGTCGGGAAACGGCGCGGCGGCGGCGAGCAGCGTGCCGTCGCGCCGTTCGCCGAGCGTCAGCACGTGCCGCACGCCGGCGGCGCGCGCGAGCGGCTCGATCTCCCGCATCCGACCGGGCGTGCAGACCACGACCGCGGGCTGCGCGTCGCTCAGGAAATACTCGACTTCGGCCCGCTGATACGCGGTGTTCAGCGGCACGTACACCAGCCCTGCGCGCAGCGTGGCAAGGTAGAGCATCAGCGCTTCCGGCGACTTTTCCACTTGCACGACCACGCGCGCCGCTGAACCGTCCGCGTCGCGCGGCAGTTCGAGACTCGCGAGCCAGCCCGCCAGCCGGGCGGATGCGAAGTGCAGATCGCGCCACGAATAAACGAGCCCGTCGTGCGTCTCGATGCAAGGCGCGGCAAGGTCGCGCGGCAGGCGCGATTCGATCAAGGCGTAGAAGTTTTCGTTGTTCATTTTCCGGTAAACCGCGGCGGACGCTTTTCGAGAAACGCGCTCACCCCTTCCCTGTAGTCGTGCGAGCCGAAAAAGGCAAAGCTCGCGTCCAGATCCTGCGGCGTGTACTGCATGCCGCGCACGAGCAGAAGCCGGATCTGCGACTTGTTCAGACGCGCCGCAAGTGGCGATCCGGAGAGCACGCCGGCGACGGTCTCTTCGACCGCCGCCGCCAGGCCGTCGGCGGGGACCACGCGCTGGACGAGCCCCTTGGCGAGCGCCTCCCGCGCGTCGTAGAGCCTTCCCGCGAGCAGCAGCTCCGCCGCCACACCGGGCCCGACCAGCTCGAGCAGCGGCCGCAGCTCGGGCAGCGCGAACGGAAAGCCGAGCCGCCCGACCGGCGCGCCGAAGCGCGCGCCTTCGGCCGCGATCCGCAGATCGCAGGCGAGCGCCACCTCCAGTCCGCCGCCGACGCAAACGCCTTCGATGGCCGCAACCACCGGCTGCGGCGCCGAGCGAATGGCCTCGAGCGCGGGCGCCAGAAGCTCGAGGTGGTAGCGCCGCCCCGACGCCTCGTCGTTGCGGACTTCGCCGAACTCCTCGATGTCGGCCCCGGCCGCGAAGTTGCCGCCGGCGCCGCGCACCACCACGCAGCGCACCGCCGGGTCGTCCGCGAAGGACTCGAATACGCGGCGCAGCTCGAGCCACATCGCCACGCCGATGGCGTTCAACCTGCCCGGCGAGTCGAGCGTCACGGTGGCGACGTAACGGTCGTCGGCGACGCGGATCGTGCCGGGCATGGCTTCGGATCGGAAGTTCGGATTGCGGATCGCGGATTGCGCCGGGACCTGCGCGACGCCGTGCCGAACGCCTGCGCAATCCGCGGTGCGCGTCCGCGAGTCAGTCGAGTCTCGCCCCGCTGGCCTTGGTCACCTGCGCCCAGCGCTTGATCTCGCTCGCGAGAAAGCGCGCGAATTCGTCCTGCTTCATCACCGCGTAATCGGAGCCCTGTGTGGCCCAGATATCGCGGATCTCCTTCGTGTTCAGCGCTTTGACCACCTCGTCGTACATGCGGTCGACGATTTCCTTCGGCGTGCCCTTGACCGCCCAGATCGCATACCAGGTCGACACTCGATAGTCAGGCAGCCCGACTTCCGCGGTCGTCGGCACCCCCGGAAACGCGGCCACGCGCTTGGGCGCGGCGACCGCCAGCGGACGGATCGATCCGGCGCGGATGTGCTGCGCCGACGAGCCCAGCCCGTCGAACATCACGTCGACGTTGCCGGCGACCAGGTCTTGCAGCGCCGGACCGGCCCCGCGGTACGGGATGTGGACGATGAAAGTCTTGGTCTGCTGTTTGAACAGTTCGCCGGCGAGGTGATGCGACGTTCCGTTGCCGGCGGACGCATAGTTCAGCTTGCCGGGATTGGCGCGCACGTACTCCAGGAAAGACTTCATGTCCGTCGCCTGCACGCGCTTCGGGTTGACCACGATGATCTGCGGCGGTTGCGCGATCGGGGTCATCGGAATCAGGTCGCGTTCGATGTCGTAGTCGAGCTTGTAGAAGCTCGGCGCGATCGCGTGATGCACGGCGCCGATGAAGAAGGTGTAGCCGTCGGGCGCGGCCTTGGCGGCCACCGAGGCGCCCACGGTGCCGCCGGCGCCGCCGCGGTTGTCGATGACGACCTGTCGGCCAAGCTGCTTGGTCAACTGCGCCGCCAGCGGCCGGGCGAAGGCGTCGGTGCCGCCGCCCGGCGGGAACGGAACGATCAGCGTGACCGGTTTTGCCGGCCAGCCCTGCCCGGCGCCGGTCGCGGCCGCCTGCGCCTGCGCGAGGATCGGCGCGCCGATGCCGGCGGCAGCGGCAAGCGCGAGGATCAGGGAACGTCGAATCATGTCGTCTCCTTGCTGGTCAGTCGAGTTGTCCGGGCGGGAACCCCGCGGGCGGGCGGTCAAGTCTGCCGCAGGCCGGGCGCCGGGAAATGCCCTCGAATACGGGGCATCCCGCAGCCCGGCCGCGCTCGCACTTCGCCGCAATCACGGTCTTCGGCGCCGTTCGGCGCGGGGTTCCGCTGCCCCGCGCGCGGATCACACCGCCGCGCGGAGCCGAGCGGATCGTACAGGCAGATGCCGAAGACCACACCGACCGGCGGGCGGCTCGTCAGCGCGTGCCGCGCCGGTAAAAAAACCACAGCCACGCGGCGCCGATCACGATCATCGGGATCGACAGCCACTGCCCCATCGACAGCTTCAGCGCGAGCAGGCCGAGAAAGCTGTCGGGTTCGCGGCCGAACTCGGCGATGAAGCGCAGCGTTCCGTAGCCGAGCAGGAACATCGAGCCGACCGCGCCCGCCGGCCGTTCGCGTCGCGAAAACAGCCACAGGATCACGAACAGCAGCACGCCTTCGAGCGCGAACTGGTACAGCTGCGAAGGGTGCCGCGGGACGTTGTCGCCGGCCTGCGGAAAGATCATGGCCCACGGCCAGACCGCAGGATCGGCGGGCCGCCCCCACAGTTCCCCGTTGATGAAGTTGCCGATGCGCCCGGCCGCGAGCCCCAGCGGCACCAGCGGGACGACGAAGTCCGCGACACGCAGAAAGGACTTGCCGCGTCGCCGCGCGAACAGCCACATCACGACGATCACGCCGATGATCCCTCCGTGCGACGCCATGCCGCCGTGCCAGATCGCGAAGATCTCGAGCGGGTGCTGCAGGTAATAGCCCGGCTTGTAGAACAGCACGTAGCCGAGCCGGCCGCCCAGGATCACGCCGAGCACGCCGTAGAAGAGCAGATCGTCGACGTCGTGTTCGCTCATGCCGCGCCAGGACTCGCGCGCGCGCCAGCGGCCGAGCAGCAGGAACAGCGCGAAGCCGACCAGGTACATCAACCCGTACCACCGGATCGCGAGCGGACCGATCGAGAGGGCGACGGGGTCGAATTGGGGGTGGACGAGGGGCATTGGATCGCGGATTGCGGATTGCGCGAAGCGCGCGGCACCCGAAGTCGCCAACGCCATCGGCAGCGCGCTGCGATAGTATCGCGAGCGCGCCTTCCTTCGAACGCCTCGGATACGCAATCCGCAATTCTCGATCCGCAATCCCATGCCCTACAACGAACGCAGCAAAAACGTCACGCACGGCGTGGCTCGCTCGGCCAATCGCGCGATGTACTACGCGATGGGCTACAAGGACGAAGACTTCGACAAGCCGATGGTCGGCGTGGCCAACGGTCACTCGACGATCACGCCGTGCAACTCCGGGCTGCAGCGGCTGGCCGACGCGGCGATCGCGGAGATCGTCCGCTGCGGCGCCAATGCGCAGGTCTTCGGCGTGCCGACGGTTTCCGACGGCATCGGCATGGGCACCGAGGGCATGAAGTACTCGCTCGTCTCGCGCGAGGTGATCGCCGACGGCATCGAGACCTGCGTCAACGGCCAGTGGATGGACGGGGTGATCGTCATCGGCGGCTGCGACAAGAACATGCCCGGCGGCATGATGGCGATCGCCCGCTGCAACGTTCCGGCCATCTACGTGTACGGCGGCACGGTCAAGCCCGGCCATTACAAGGGCAGGGACCTGACGATCGTCTCCGCGTTCGAGGCGGTCGGCGAGTTCACCGCAGGGCGCCTGTCCGAAACGGATTTCAAGGAGATCGAGCGGCGCTGCATCCCGGGCTCCGGCTCGTGCGGCGGCATGTACACCGCCAACACGATGAGCTCGTCGTTCGAGGCGCTCGGCATGAGCCTGCTGTACTCGTCCACGCAGGCCAATCCCGATCAGGAGAAAGTCGACTCGACGGTCGAGGCCGCGCGCGTGCTGGTCGAAGCGATCAAGAAAGGGCTGAAACCGCGCGACATCATCACGCGCAAGTCGATCGAAAACGCCGTCAGCCTGATTATGGCGGTCGGCGGCTCGACCAACGCCGTGCTGCACTATCTGGCGATCGCGCACGCAGCCCAGGTCGAATGGACGATCGACGACTTCGAGCGCGTCCGCCGCAAGGTGCCGGTGCTGTGCGACCTGAAGCCCTCGGGCAAATACGTCGCGACCGATCTGCACCGGGCCGGCGGCATCCCGCAGGTGCTCAAGATCCTGCTCGCCAACGGTCTGTTGCACGGCGACTGCATGACGATCACAGGCCAAACGATGGCGGAGATGTTGAAGGATGTGCCGGCGCATCCGCGCCCCGACCAGGACGTGATCCGCCCGTTCGACAAGCCGCTTTATCCGCACGGCCATCTCGCGATCCTGAAGGGCAACCTCGCGCCCGAAGGGTGTGTCGCGAAGATCACGGGTCTGAAGAACCCGGCCATCACCGGCCCGGCGCGCGTGTTCGACTCCGAGGACGCGGCGATGGAAGCGATCCTCGCCGACCGGATCAAGCCGGGCGACGTGGTCGTGATCCGCTACGAAGGCCCCAAAGGCGGACCGGGCATGCGCGAGATGCTGAGCCCCACCTCGGCGATCATCGGCAAGGGGCTCGGCGAATCGGTCGGGCTGATCACGGATGGGCGCTTCTCCGGCGGCACCTGGGGCATGGTGGTCGGCCATGTGGCGCCCGAGGCGTATGTCGGCGGCGCGATCGCGCTGATCGAAGAGGGCGATTCGATCACCATCGACGCCAACAAGCTGCTGCTGCAATTGAACGTCGCGGACGACGAGCTGGCGCGCCGGCGCGCCGCGTGGAAGCAGCCGCCGCCGCGCTACACGCGGGGAGTGCTGGCGAAGTTCGCGAAACTGGTGTCCACCGCCAGCCGCGGCGCGATCACCGACGAGCGACTGTTCGACTGATGCGGCTGCGGCCCGCGCTCAGCGCCGGCCGCGCTTGTCGCGCTCGAGCGCGCGCTTGATGCGTTCCTGCTTGGCCCGCTCGAGCTCGTCGAACGCCTTCTTCTTGTCGAGGCCGAGGCGTTTCTCGAACAACTCGAACCAGATCAGTGCCAGCACGAACGGCGCGGAAACCCACCACCAGGACAAGTCCGCAAAGACGGAAACGCCGGCGAGCTTCAGAACGAGCAGCGCGACACCGAGCCAGAGAAACCACATCGCGGACACCGCCTTCGGGTCGAGGGTCGGGGGCACATCTTAGTCGCTCCGCGCATCGGCCGGCTCGTGCGGCGGGTCGGTTGCCGATTCGCGCCTCCCGTCGGCCGCTTTGGGCAGTCAACCGATGGCGCGTCGAGCCGTTAGAATGCCGCACCCTGTTTTGCCCCCTGCCCTTAACGGAGTCGCTGATGAAGAAAGCCCTTTTCGTCGCCGCTGTCGGCCTCACGTTCGCGAGCGGTGCCGCGTTCGCCAACGCGGATCTGGCCAAAGCCAAGAACTGCCTCGCGTGTCACGCCACCGACAAGAAGGTGGTCGGACCTTCGTACAAGGATGTCGCCGCCAAGTACGCCAAAGACAAGGGCGCGGCCGCGAGGCTCGCCAAGAAGATTCGCGAAGGCGGCGTCGGTGTCTGGGGACAGGTGCCGATGCCCGCCAACCCGCAGGTCAGCGAGGCCGAAGCGCAGACGCTGGCCAAGTGGGTTCTGACGTTTAAATAGGCTGGACCATCGGTCGCCTCCTCCGGCGACCGACTCCGGAAGCTTTGTCGGGGCGCCCACGGCGCCCCGTTTCATTTCCATGGCAGCGGCGGCGGTTCGATGTCCGTCGCGCGGCCTCCGACGAGGTCCGCGATCAACTTTCCCGATCCGGCCCCCATTGTCCAGCCGAGTGTGCCGTGCCCGGTGTTGACGTACAGACCCGCCACGGGCGCCGGACCGATCAACGGCACGCCCGACGGCGTCACGGGCCGCAGGCCGGACCAGTACTGCGGCCGCTCGTAATCGCACGCCCCAGGAAACAGCGCCTGCACGCGCCGCGTGATCGCGGCGCAGCGCACGTCGTTCAGGCTGCGGTCGTAGCCGTTCAGTTCGGCCGTCCCCGCCACGCGCAGGCGAGCCCCCAGGCGCGAGAACACGAGCTTGTATTCGTCGTCGGTCAGGCTCACGGTCGGCGCGAATGCGGCGTCGACGATGTCGTACGTGGCCGAATAACCCTTTCCCGGATACAGCGGCAGCCGGATACCGAGCGGCGCCAGCAACGCGCGCGAATGCACGCCGAGCGCGACGACCACCGCCTCGGCGCGCACGGCGCGATAGCGACCGTCGCCGCCGATCGTTTCGGCGCCGCAGACACGGCCGCCTTCGGTGAGCAGCCGCGTCACCTGGGTGTCGAAGACGAACCGCGCGCCGCGTTGTTCGGCCGCGCGGGCGAGGCCCTCGGTGAACCGCGCCGCGTCGCCGGACTCGTCCTCGGCGCAGTAATCCGCGCCGACGATGCGGTCGCGCAACGCAGCCAGCGCGGGCTCGATCCGCACGGCCTCGTCGGCGTCGACCGAGCGCCGATCGCAACCGAGCTCCCGCATCAGCGCCGCCGGCGCGAGCGAGGCCTCGTACTCGGCTGCGCTCGTGTAAAAGTGCAGGATGCCGCGCGACAACTGGTCGTACTCGAGCGCAAGCTCCCGCCGCAGCGTGCGCAGCATCGTGCGGCTGTACAGCGCCAGCCGCACGATGTGCCGGATGTTGCGGGCGGTGCGCGAAGGCAGGCACTCGCGCAGGAAGGCCAGCGCCCAGGTCCACTGATGCAACTCCGGGCGAAGGCGGAACAGCAGCGGCGCGTCGGCTCGCGTGAGCCACTTCAGCACCTTCGACGGCGCGGACGGATTGGCCCACGGCTCCGCATGGCTGACGGATATCTGCCCGCCGTTGGCGAAGCTGGTCTCGCGCGCCACACCCGGAGCGCGTTCGATCAGCGTGACCTCGTGTCCGGCCGCGCGCAGGAACCACGCGCTGCTGGTGCCGATGATGCCGCCGCCGAGAACCAGAACGCGCATGTCGCCTAAACCTTTGCGGTCCCCGCGATTCTAGTGACCCCGCGAGTGCGCGATGCGCACGCGCAACAACGCCTATCCCGGTGCGGGCGCACTCTTCCCGCGGCGCGGGTGCCCGCTAGTACAATCCGCGGCTTTCGAGCCGGGACCGGCCGTCGGCGTTCCGGACGAAATAGCGAGTCCCGTAGTTGGTCGAAATACCCCGAGGAGAAAGGTTCATGAACCACCTGATGAAGATCGCTCCGCTGGCCGTCGCGGCGGCGGTAGCGCTTGCCGCGTGCGGCAAGAAGGAAGAGCCAGCCAAAGCGGAGGCGGCGAAGGCGCCAGCGCCCGCCCCGGTCGAGGTGATCAAGATCGGCCATGTCGCGCCGCTGACCGGCGCGATCGCGCATCTGGGCAAGGACAACGAGAACGGTGCGCGCCTGGCCGTCGACGAGATCAACGCCGCCGGCGGCCTCGAAGTCGGCGGCAAGAAGTACAAACTGGAGTTGCTCGCCGAGGACGACAAAGCCGACCCGAAGGAAGGCACGCTCGCGGCGCAGAAGCTGGTCGACGCCGGCGTGGTCGCGGTCGTCGGCCACCTGAACTCGGGCACGTCGATCCCCGCGGCGAAGATCTACGCCGACGCCAACGTCGTGCAGGTCTCGCCGTCGGCGACCAACCCGAAGCTGACCGAGCAGGGCTTCAAGACGACCTTCCGCGTCGTCGCCAACGACAACCAGCAGGGTTCAGTGCTCGCCAACTACGCGGCGACCGAGATGAAGGCCAAGACGATCGCGATCGTCGATGACCGCACGGCGTACGGCCAGGGCCTTGCGGACGTGGTCGAGAAGGTCGCCAAGGAAAAAGGCCTGAAAGTCGTCGCCCGCGAGTTCGCGACCGACAAGACGACCGATTTCAACGCGATCCTGACCAAGATCCGCGCCGCCAAACCCGACGTCGTGATGTACGGCGGCATGGACGCCACCGCCGGCCCGATGGCCAAGCAGATGAAGCAGCTGGGCATCAAGAGCAAGCTGCTCGCTGGCGACGGCGTGTGCTCGCCCGAGTTCATCAAGCTGGCCGGCGACGCCGCCGACATCCTGACCTGCTCGATGGCTGGCGAGGCGGTCGAGAAGCTGGCCAAGGGCGAGGAGTTCAAGCAGAAGTACAAGGCCAAATTTAACGCCGACGTGCAAATCTACTCGCCGTACAGCTACGACGCCGTGTACGTGATCGCCGACGCGATCAAGCGCGCCGGCAAGGTCGACAAGGCCGCGATCGTCGCCGCGATGCCCGCGACCAACTACACGGGCGTCACCGGACAGATCACGTTCGACGAAAAAGGCGACATCAAAAACGGCGCCATTTCGATGTTCAACGTCAAGGACGGCAAGCTCAACTACATCTCGACCTCGCGCTGAAGCGCGAAGCCGGAACGAACGGCACCTTCGGGTGCCGTTTTTTTTGAGAGGCCCGCGCGCCGGGCGCGGGCGCGCTATAGCATGCGCAGCGCCCCCGGCGCGCCGGAGTCAGAATTATGGAAACCTTCATCCAGCAGATCCTCAACGGCCTGGTGCTGGGCAGCTTGTACTCGCTGATCGCGCTCGGCTACACGATGGTCTACGGCATCCTGAACCTGATCAATTTCGCGCACGGTGACGTTCTGATGGTCGGTGCGCTGACCGCGCTGAGCGTGATCCTGCTGCTGCAGGCGCAGTTTCCCGACCTGCCGGGATGGCTGCTGCTGGTGGCGGGCATGGCGGCGGCGATCCCGACCTGCGTGGTCACGAGCCTGATCATCGAACGGGTGGCCTACCGCCCGCTGCGCAACGCCCCGCGCCTGGCGCCGCTGATCACCGCGATCGGCGTCTCGATCGTGCTGCAGACGCTGGCGATGATCGTCTGGGGCCGCAACTACATGACGTTTCCCCAGCTCCTGCCGTCGGATCCGATCCACTTCTTCGGCGCGACGATCACGGTCACGAAGCTGCTCGTCATCGTGCTGTCCGCCCTGATCATGGCGGCGCTGATGCTGCTGGTGAACCGCAGCAAGCTCGGCCGCGCGATGCGCGCGACCGCGGAGAATCCGCGGGTAGCGGGGCTGATGGGCGTCAACCCGAACTACGTGATCGCGCTGACCTTCGCCATCGGCGCTGGCCTGGCGGCCGTCGCCGGCGTGATGCTGGCCGCCACCTACACGGTCGCGCACTTCTACATGGGCTTTCTGCCGGGGCTGAAGGCGTTCACCGCAGCGGTGCTCGGCGGCATCGGCAACATCCCCGGCGCAATGGTCGGCGGGCTGCTACTGGGGCTGATCGAGGCGCTCGGCGCCGGCTACATCGGCCAGTTGACCGGCGGGGTGCTCGGTTCGCACTATCAGGACGTGTTCGCCTTCATCGTGCTGTGCGCGGTGCTGATCCTGCGGCCGTCGGGGTTGCTGGGCGAACGCGTCGCCGATCGCGCGTAGGAGCGCTCCATGACGCTGCTGTTTCCGAACCTGCGCAACAACGCCGCCGCCGCGATCGCGGCGACTTTCGTCGTCGGCGCCGTACTGATCGCCCTGCCCTTCCTGGTCGCGCAGACGCCGCTCGCCAACGCCGGCGTGCGCGCACTGGCGTTCGCGCTTCTGTACGTGATGCTCGCGCTCGGGCTGAACATCGTCGTCGGCTTTGCCGGGCTGCTCGACCTGGGCTACATCGCCTTCTACGCTGTCGGCGCCTACATGTACGCGCTGCTCGCCTCCCCGCACCTGACCAGCAATTTCCCCGCGCTGGCGGCGATGTTCCCGCAGGGGTTTCACAGCTCGATCTGGATGGTCATCCCGCTCGGGGCGGCGCTGGCGGCGCTGTTCGGCGTCATCCTCGGCGCGCCGGTCCTCAAGCTGAGGGGCGACTACCTCGCGATCGTCACGCTTGGCTTCGGCGAGATCATCCGCATTTTCCTGAACAATCTGAATGCGCCGCTGAACTTCACCAACGGCCCGCAGGGCATCACGCTGATCGATCCGGTGCGCATCGCGGGCGTGAACTTCGGGCGCCCGCAGAACGTCTTCGGCATCGAACTGCCGTCGGTCTACCTGTACTACTACCTCTTCCTGCTGCTGACGATCGTCACGATCGTCGTCTGCATCCGGCTGCAGGACTCGCGGCTCGGCCGCGCCTGGATGGCGATCCGCGAGGACGACATCGCGGCCAAGGCGATGGGGATCAACGTGCGTAACGTCAAGCTGCTCGCGTTCGCGCTGGGCGCGACCTTCGGCGGCGTGGCCGGCGCGATGTTCGCCGCATTCCAGGGCTTCGTTTCGCCGGAGTCGTTCTCCCTGATGGAGTCGATCATCGTGCTGGCCATGGTCGTGCTGGGCGGCCTCGGCCACATTCCGGGCGTGGTGCTCGGCGCGCTGCTGCTGGCGATCTTCCCCGAGGTGCTGCGCCATACGGTGGTGCCGGTGCAGCAGCAGCTTTTCGGCAAGGTGCTGATCGACGCCGAAGTGCTGCGCATGCTGCTGTACGGGCTGGCGATGGTCATCGTCATGCTGTACCGGCCGAAGGGCCTGTGGCCGGCGCCCGAACACGGACTGAACCCGACGGTCCGGCCCGGTCGCGCCGGCGCCAAGGCGCACGCCGCGTGAGGTTGCGATGAGCCAGGTCGTCCTCAAGGTCAGCGGCGTCAACAAGCGCTTCGGCGGTCTGCAGGCGCTTTCGGACGTGGGGCTCGCGATCGAGCACGGGCAGATCTACGGGCTGATCGGCCCGAACGGCGCCGGCAAGACGACCTTCTTCAACGTGATCACGGGGCTGTACCAGCCCGACTCGGGCACCTTCGAGCTCGACGGCAAGCCGTATTCGCCGACGGAGCCGCACAAGGTCGCGGAGGCCGGCATCGCACGCACGTTCCAGAACATCCGCCTGTTTCCGGAGATGACCGCGCTGGAGAACGTGATGGTCGGCCGCCACGTGCGAACGAAGGCGACCGCGCTCGGCGCCGTGCTGCGGACCAAGCGCACGCGCGAGGAGGAAGCGGCGATCCGGCGGCGTTCGCTCGAGCTGCTCGAGTACGTCGGCATCGCCAAGTACGCCGACTACCAGGCGCGCACGCTCGCCTACGGCGACCAGCGCCGGCTCGAGATCGCACGCGCACTGGCGACCGATCCCAAGCTGCTTGCGCTCGACGAACCCGCGGCGGGCATGAACGCCACCGAAAAGATGGCGCTGCGCGCGCTGCTCGAGAACATCCGCAAGGACGGCGTGACGATCCTGCTGATCGAGCACGACGTGAAGCTCGTGATGGGCCTGTGCGACCGCGTGACCGTGCTCGACTACGGCAAGATGATCGCGGAAGGCACGCCGGCCGAGGTGCAGCGCAACCCGGCGGTGATCGAGGCCTATCTCGGCGGCGCGCACAAGAGCGTGGCGACGAAGGAGGTCGCATGAGTGAGGTCGTCCTACGCGTAGCCGGCCTGAAGGTTGCCTACGGAGGAATTCAGGCCGTCAAGGGTGTCGATCTGGAGATCCGCGAGGGGGAACTCGTCACGCTGATCGGCGCCAACGGCGCGGGCAAGACGACGACGTTGAAAGCCATCACCGGTACGCAGGCGTGGAGCGGCACGATTGAGTACATGGGCCGCTCGACGCACGGCATGGCCTCGTACCAGTTGCTGCAGGCAGGGCTGGCCATGGTGCCCGAAGGTCGCGGCGTGTTCGCGCGGATGACCGTCACCGAAAACCTGCTGATGGGCGCGTTCTCGCGCAACGACGACGCCGGCATCCGGTCCGACATGGAACGGATGTTCGAAACCTTCCCGCGGCTGAAGGAACGCGCGAAGCAGCTCGCCGGCACGCTCTCGGGCGGCGAGCAGCAGATGCTGGCGATGGCGCGCGCGCTGATGAGCCGGCCCAAGCTGCTGCTGATGGACGAGCCGTCGATGGGGCTTTCGCCGATCATGGTCGAGAAGATCTTCGAGGTCGTGCGCTCCGTGTCGGCACAGAAGATCCCGATCCTGCTCGTCGAGCAGAACGCCCGGCTCGCGCTCGAGGCCGCGCACCGCGCCTACGTGATGGACTCCGGTCTGATCACGCTGTCCGGCGACGCGAAGTCGCTGTTGCACGATCCGAAGGTGCGCGAAGCCTATCTGGGCGAGGCGGCGGCCTGAGTCAGCCGCGCTTCGCCTCAAGCAGGGTTGCCCGCGATCCCAAGCCGGCGCATCCACGCGGCCATCGCGCGTTCGCCCTCGCCGCCGCCGTCCATTGCGGCGAGCACGTTCGCGCGGTCCTGCGCGGGCCGGTTCTGGCTCAGCTTGAACTTGCCTTCGAGGCGCTCGACCGCGATCCGCAGACCGACGATCGCGCCTTTCATCTTTTCGCGGAATTCGTCGGTCAGTTCGACGTCCCATTGCGTGCGGTAGGCGGGGTCGTGCGCGTCGATCAGCGCCTTCAGGATGCGTTCCTTGCCGGCACCGTCCTCGACGCGCCGCACGCGGCCGTGCGCGTGAACGACGACGTAGTTCCACGTCGGCACCGCTTCTCGCGTCGTGTACCAGCGCGGCGAGACGTAGCCGTTCGGACCGTGGAAGATCGCGACCACCGGATCGTCGTCGCGCAGCCCCTCGCCGTGCGGGTTGGCGCGCGCGATGTGGCCGAGCAGCGTGAGCGCTTTGCCGCTTTCTAGCGCGACGAGCGGCAGGTGCGTGAACCGCGGCTCGCCGTCGCCCGCCGACACGAGCGTGGCAAACGGATGCGCATCGATCACGGCGCGCAACTGCGCGCGGTCGGTCACGGTGAAGTGCTTCGGCAGATAGATCATTCTCGGATCGCGGATTGCGCATTGCGGGTTGGGGATCGCGGATTGCGGATTGCGCCGACCCCACACGTGGGTCGTCGCGGGCGCCAGCGGCAGACCTCGATGTGCGACGCGCGGAGATTCCACGCCTCGCACGAGATGACGGCGGAAGAAGAAACGCGATCCGCGATCCGCAATCCGACTACACGACCAGATCCGCCTGCGAAGTGAACGCATCGGCGAAGAACTGGTCCTCGGGCAGCCCGCAATGGGCGATGAAATCGCGCTTGGCCGCCTCGACCATCGCCGGCGCGCCGCAGGCGTACACCTGGTGCGCCGACAGGTCCGGGAAGTCCTCCATCACCGCGCGATGCACGAAGCCGGTGCGCCCGGTCCAGCCGTCCTGCGGCTTCGCCTCCGACAGCACCGGCACGTACCTGAAGTTCGGCTGCTCGCGCGCCCACTGCTCGGGCAGCTCGTTCATGTACAGATCGGCGCGCGTGCGGCAGCCCCAGTAAAGCGCGACAGGCCGCGCGGGTCTGTCGGGTTCGTCGCGGTTGATGCGCTTGTGGAAGACGTGTTCGGCGATCGCCTTGATCGGCGCGAAGCCGGTGCCGCTCGCGAGCAGAACGATCGGCCGCAGGTTGTCCTCGCGCAAAAAAAACGCGCCGAGCGGCCCTTCCATGCGCAGGATGTCGCGCTCCTTCAGCGGCGGAAAACCGTCCTTGGCGATGCCGAACAGCGCGTCGGTGAACTTGCCGCCCGGCATGTGGCGGATGTGAAGCTGGAGCTGCTCGTCGGCGTGCGGTGGCGTGGCGATCGAATAGCTGCGGCGTGCACCGTCCTTCAGGATGAACTCGATGAACTGCCCGGCGCGGTATTGCAGACGCTCGTTCGCCGGAAGCTGCAGTGAGACGATCGCCACGTCCGGCGCCGGCCGTTCGATCTTCGCGATCCGGCACGGCATCTTGCGGATCGGAACGTCGCCGAAGCCGGTCAGCTCGCGCGCTTCGATCACCAGATCGCTGTGCGGCCGCGCCGAGCAGAACAACGCATAGCCCTTTGCTTCCTCCTCGGGAGAAAGGGCCGAACGCGTGTGCGGGCCGTGCACCAGGCGGCCTTCGATCAGCTTGCCCTTACACGTGCCGCACGCACCGTTCTTGCAGCCGTACGGAAGACCGATGCCCGCGCGCAACGCCGCGGCCAGCACGGTTTCGTCGCCTTCGACGGTGAACTCTCGGCCCGACGGCCGGACGATGACGCGGTAGCTCATACAATCGGTGCATGCAAGAGGGAACACCCGCGGCTGCGTCGCGCGAATCGCGCATCCGCCGCGGACGCACATTCGGTCGGCCGCGCCTGCTGATCGTCGGTTGCGGCGACATCGGCCTGCGGATTCTCGCACGGCTGCGCGACCGCTACCGCGTCATCGCGCTCACCTCGACGCCGGGTCGCGTGCGCGAGCTGCGCCGCGCGGGCGCGCTGACGATCGTCGGCGATCTGGACGCACGCGCCACGCTTGCGCGCTGCGCGCCCTTCGGCGAGCGCGTGGTCCATCTGGCGCCGCCGCCGAACCGCGGACGTCACGACCCGCGCACGCGCCATCTGCTCGCCGCACTCGGCGGACGCGGCTCGCGGCTCGTCTACGTCAGCACGACCGGCGTCTACGGCGACGCCCGCGGCGCCCGGGTCGACGAGACCGCGCGCGTCGCACCCGCCAGCGAGCGGGCACTGCGCCGCGCCGACGCGGAGCGCGCGCTGCGGCGCGCGGGCGCGAGCGGCGCGCTGCGCGCCTCGATCCTGCGCGTGCCCGGCATCTACGATGCGCGCGAACGCCTGCCGCTGGAGCGCTTGCGCCGGGGCCTGCCCGCGCTGGCGCCGGACGACGACGTGTGGACGAATCACATCCACGCCGACGATCTGGCGCGCATCGCGATCGCCGCGCTTCACCGCGGCGCGCCGCAACGCGTCTACAACGCGGTCGACGATTCGGACCTGACGATGGGTGAGTACTTCGACCTCGTCGCCGACCGTTTCGGCCTGCCGCGGCCGCCACGGCTGCCGCGCGACGAACTGAGAGCGGCCGTCTCGCCGACGATGTACTCGTTCATGAGCGAGTCGCGGCGGCTGCGCAACGCACGCATCAAGCGCGAGTTGCGGATCCGCCTGCGCTATCCGACCGTCGCCGACGCTTTGGCCGGGTCCGGGGGCTGGCCGAAGGAGTGAAAACGCGCTCAGCGCGTAAACGGCGCGCCGAGCTGCTCGCACTGCCGGCGCGCGTAGGTGGCGCCGATCGCGCCGAAGTCCTCGGGCCCGTTGTTGACGGCGACGATCTTCTCGTCGCGGATGAAGAAGGTCATCGGGTAGAAGCCCTCGTGTCTGCCCGCCCAGTCGACGTCGTTGACCCACACGCACACGGCCCAGCCATACTGTGTGGCGCGCACCCCCGTCGAGCGTTGGAACAGGATCTTCGGTTCGGTACGGAATTCGACGATCGCCCGGTTCGCGTCGGTGAGCTTGTCCTTCAGATACGCCTGGATCGTCTCCTTCCACTTCACCGGTCGCGGACCGTAGTCGAACATGTCCATCTCGGACTTCGTGACCGGTCCCGTCCGGCAGGCGGCGAGCAGCGTCAGGGCGATGAGCGGAAAGAGGTATCTCGCGAACATCATCGTCTCCAGCCTTCGGTCCCGCAGTTCCCATGCGCCGCGCATCGGCCGGTGGCGGCGTGACGTGCGCGGGCGATTGCATGCGGATCGGCGGCACGCACCCTATACACTGCGGCACCTTGCGCGACACATCGACGACAAAGCCCGCTCGGGGCGGGCTTTGCGGGGCAACGATGCGATGGTGCTGCTGAGTGGACTCGAACCACCGACCTACTGATTACGAATCAGTTGCTCTACCAACTGAGCTACAGCAGCGACGCAGGGGCGCGATTATAGGCCGGGCCGCGGGCGCATCCAAACGAGCGCGGCGCCGCCCGCGCGGCAACGCATGATCCCGACCATCCTGCTGATCCTGCCCGACTTCGCGTTGATCCTGCTCGGGCTCGCGCTGGCGCGGCGCTTCGGCTACGAGCGCGGCTTCTGGAACGGCGCGGAGAAGCTCGTCTACTACGTGCTGTTTCCGGGGCTGCTGTTCACCTCGATCAACGCGGCGCAGTTCACGCTCGGCGGCGAAGGCAAGGCGCTCGGCGTGGCCGTCGCGGCCTTCCTGTGCGCGGTCGCGCTCGGCTTCGTAGCGCGGCTGGCGCGTCCGCCGGCCGATGTCTACGCGAGCTGCGTGCAGACCGCCTTCCGGTACAACTCGTACGTCGGGCTCGCGCTCGCGCAGTCGCTGCTGGGGGCAAGAGGCGTGGCGCTGCTCGCGCTGATCCTCGCGGTGTGCGTGCCGCTCGCCAACGTGTTCGCGGTCTATGCGCTCGCTCGTCACCGCAAGACGGGGCTTGCGCGCGAGCTGGTGACCAATCCGCTGATCGTCTCGACAGTGGCCGGACTCGCCAGCAACCTGCTCGGCTGGAAGCTGCCGGCGCTCGCCGCGGGCTTTTTCGCCAAGCTCGGCAATGCGGGCCTTGCGCTCGGGCTGATGTGCATCGGCGCGGGGCTGACGCTCGGCGGTGTGCACGCCCATCGCGGGCTGATCGCGTACTTTTCCGCGATCAAGCTCGCGGCGTTCCCGCTGCTGGCGCTCGCGTTCGCGAAGCTGTTCGGGCTTGGTTCGCTCGAGACGCAGCTCGTCGTGCTGTTCGCCGCGTTGCCGACCGCGTCGACGACCTATGTGCTCGCCGCAAGGCTGGGCGGCAACGCCGCGCCGGTCGCGGCGACCGTCACCGTGCAGACGCTCGTTTCGATGGCGACGATGCCCGTCTGGATCCTGCTCGCCGCGCGCTGATTCAGCCTGAATATTCCTCACCACGGAGACACGGAGGGCACAGAGAACTTCGGCAGAACAAGCGTCTGCGATGAGGAAACACGATCACCCGACGGGTGAGACACAAAAGACCTGCAAAACTCTGTTGTCCCTCGGTGTTCTCTGTGTCTCCGTGGTTCAAACGCGGTTTTCAGGTTCAGTCCCCTGCGCCGTGGCGGGCAAGCGCCCACGCGACGTGCTCGCGCACCAGCGCGGACGGATGATCGGCGCGGGCGCGCAGCGCCGCGACGACATCGGGCGTGGTCGGCGCATTGCCGAGGGCGACCGCGAGATTGCGCAGCCAGCGTTCGTGGCCGATGCGGCGGATCGCCGATCCCGCGTGGCGCGCGTCGAACTCGGTTTCGCTCCAGGCGAACAGCTCGACGAGCGTGGCCGCATCGAGCCCGTGCCGCACGTCGAAGTCGGGCAGTTCCGCCGCGCGTGCGAACTTGTTCCACGGGCAGGCGAGCTGGCAGTCGTCGCAGCCGTAGACGCGGTTGCCGATCAGCGGACGCAGTTCTTCGGGGATCGCCGACTTGTGCTCGATCGTCAGGTACGAGATGCAGCTCCGCGCATCGACTTCGTAGGGGCCGACGATCGCGCGCGTGGGGCAGACCTCGATGCAGCGCGTACACGTGCCGCAGTGTTCGGCCAGCGGCGCATCGGGCGGCAGCGGCAGCGCCGTGACGATCTCGCCGAGGAAGAACACCGATCCCGCGTCCTGCGCGAGCAGCAGCGTATGCTTGCCGCGCCAGCCGAGGCCCGCGCGCCGCGCGAACTCGACTTCGAACACGGGCGCGGAGTCGGTGCAGACCCGGTACGCGAACGGACCGATCGCCTCCGCGATCCGCGTGGCGAGCTTTTGCAGACGGTCGCGCAGCACCTTGTGGTAGTCGCGCCCGCGCGCGTAGATCGAGACGACCGCGACTGCGGGGTCGGCGAGCCGGCGCCACTCGCGCGCGATCCAATCGTCGCCGTCGCCGCGCGGCCGGTAGTCGATGCGCGCCGCGATCACGCTCGCCGCGCGCGCGCCGTCGGGCAGCAGGGTCGACGGATCGGCGCGCAGGTGCGCGTGCCGCGCCATGTAGTCCATCTCGCCGTGGCGCCCCTGCGCGAGCCAGCGCTGCAGCCGTGCGCTCGCCTCTTTCGCGTCGACATCGGCGATGCCGACGGCGGAAAAACCGAGCTCGCGCCCCCACGCCTTGATCGCGCCGGCAAGGCGCGCGAAATCGATCGCGCGATCGGCGTCGGTATGCTTTGCGCGCTCCTCGTTCATCGACGCAGTCTAGTGCCGCAAGCTGCACCGCTCGCCACCGCGCATTTCGAACTGGCCGACGAACCCGCCACCGCGCGCCTCGGCGCGCTGCTCGCGCACGCGCTGCGGACGCAGCGCGCTGCGATCGAAGCGCATGGCTTGGTCGTCGGCTTCAGCGGCGATCTCGGCGCCGGAAAGACCGCGCTCGTGCGCGCCGCGCTGCGTGCGCTCGGCGAAACGGGCCCGGTCAAGAGTCCCACATTCGCGCTGCTTGAACCTTATGTCGTTTCGAGCTTAAACTTCTATCACTTTGATTTCTATAGATTCGCGGATCCCGATGAATTTGCTGCTGCGGGGTTTCGCGAGCTGTTCGGGCCGGGCGCGGTGTGCGCGATCGAATGGCCCGAACGCGCGAGGGGCGCACTGCCGACGCTCGATCTCGCGCTGACGTTGAAGGTGAAGGGCCAAGCACGCGAGGCGGAGGCCGCCGCGTACAGCGCAACGGGAGCCGCATGTCTGAACGAGATCGCAGCCGCCTGGAGGATGTCCACCGACGCCGCCTGATGCGTGCGGGTGCGGCCGGCACGCTCGTTCTATCGCTCAGTCCGTTCGAGGTCGCACGCGGCGCCACGCTGCTCGGCGTGCGCGTCTGGCCCGCCGCAGACTACACGCGGGTGACGCTCGAGCACGACGCGCCGTTGCAGTTCAGCCACTTCATGCTGCGCGATGCGCCGCCGCTGCGGCTCGTCGTCGACATCGAAGGGATCGACCTGACGCCGCAGTTGAAGGAACTGGTCGGCAAGGTCGAGCCCGACGATCCGTACATCGCGCTCGTTCGCATCGGACAGAACCGGCCGCGTGTGGTGCGGCTCGTCGTCGAGCTGAAGGAAGACGTCAATCCGCAGGTGTTTTCGCTCGAGCCGATCGGGCCTTACCAGCACCGGCTGGTGATGGACCTGGTGCCGGTCAATCCGCCCGATCCGCTGCTTGCGCTGTTGCGCGAGACGGAAGCGCGCCGCGCGGACGGCGCCTCTCCGACGCCGGTTCCGCAGGACGAGGCGGCGTTCGAGCGCGAGATCGAGAAGTCGCTCGGCGCGGTCGAGACGAAGCCCGCGCCGCGCGCCAGGCCGCGCGAAGACGAGCGCGTGACGCGCTACGTGACCGTCGCGGTCGATCCCGGCCATGGCGGCGAAGACCCCGGCGCGGTCGGCAAGCGCGGCACCTACGAGAAGAACGTCACGCTGTCGATCGCGCGCCGGCTCGCAAAACTGATCGAGGCCGATCCGACCATGCGCGTGCTGCTGACGCGCGACGGCGACTACTTCGTGCCGCTGCACCAGCGCGTCGCCAAGGCGCGGCGCGTGCAGGCGGATCTGTTCGTGTCGATCCACGCCGACGCGTGGATCCGTCCCGACGCGCGCGGCTCGTCGGTGTTCGCGCTGTCCGAGCGTGGCGCCACCAGCGCCGCGGCCGCGTGGATGGCGCGGCGCGAAAACGACGCGGATCTCATCGGCGGCGTGAACCTGGGACAGCACGACCATCAGCTTGCGCGCGTGCTGCTCGATCTGTCGACGACCGCGCAGATCAACGACAGCCTGCGCTTCGGCAACGCGGTGCTGCGCGAGCTGGAGCAAGTCAACTCGCTGCACAAGCCGCGCGTCGAGCAGGCCGGCTTCGCGGTGCTGAAGGCGCCCGACATCCCGTCGATCCTGGTCGAGACGGCGTTCATCAGCAATCCGGAAGAGGAGCGGCGGCTCAAGGACGATGCCTACCAGCAGCGCATGGCGCAGGCCATCTACAACGGCATTCGTCGCTACTTCGCCAAGCACCCGCCGCGCGCGCGTAGCCCGCTCGGGTGATGCCATCGGCCGGCGGCGCGTGTAGATTCGCGCCCCTTCCGTACCGATGGCCGACTCGAACGAACTCCAGCAGCAGCTCGCGCGCGTCGCGCTCGGCGACCGCGCGGCGTTCCGCCGCGTCTACGAGCTGACCTCGGCGCATCTACTCGGCGTCGCGCTCCGTATCTTGAACCGGCGCGATGCCGCCGAAGACGTCCTGCAGGAGGCGTTCGTCAACGTCTGGCACCACGCCGGCTCGTACGATGCCGCCGCCAGCCAGCCGATGACCTGGCTGATCAGCATCGTGCGCAACAAGGCGCTGGACGTCGTGCGCAGCGCGGCGGTCCGGCGCGAAACGGAGATGCCGACCCATGAGGACGGCGAGGAGCGCGAAGTGGAAGACGACGGCCCGACGCCGTTGGGCCTGCTGACGCAGGCCGCCGACGCGCTCGCGATCCGCGGCTGCCTCGAGGCGCTCGATGCGGCGCACCGGCAGAGCCTCGCGCTCGCCTACTACCACGGCCTGTCGCACTCGGAGGTCGCGGAAAGGCTCGGCGCGCCGCTCGGCACCGTCAAGGCCTGGGTGCGCCGCGGGCTCGAGCGGCTGAAGAAGTGCCTGGACGCGCCATGAACTACGAACGCCCCGAACTGCTCGACCGTCTTGCGTCCGAGTACGCGCTCGGAACGCTGCGCGGCCGCGCGCGCCGTCGCTTCGAGCGGCTGCTGCAGCGCTCGGCCTCGGCGCGCGCGGCCGTGCGCGGATGGGAGGAGCGCCTCGCGGGGCTGGCGGCTTCGGTGCCCGCGGTCACGCCGCGCGCGCGCGTCTGGGAGGCGATCGAGCGCCGCACGCAGCCGGCCGGGGCCAAAACCAAAGCGTCCTGGTGGTCGTCGCTGTGGAAACCGGCGCTCGGCTTCGCCTTCGGCGTGGCCGCGACGATCGGGCTCGTGCAGACGATGCCGAGCGCGTTCTTCACGCTCGACGACATCGCGCAGCGCCAGCAGGCGCTGCCGCAGAGCTACGTCGGACTGCTGGTCGACAAGGAAGGCCAGCCGACGCTGCTCGTCAGTTCGACGCGCCACGGCAAGCGCGTCACGGTGAAGTCGCTTCGCCCGCTCGAGGTCCCGGCCGGCAAGGTGCTGCAAGTGTGGGCGCTGCCGAAGGAAGGCGCGCCCTTCCCGCTCGGCGTGGCGCAGGCGACCAAGCCGCCCGGCAGCACGACCTTCGAGATGGCCGACACCGCCGAGAAGCTGCTCGCCAACGTGCCGCGGCTTGCGGTTTCGCTCGAAGATGCCCCGGCCAAGCCCGGTGCGCTGCCCGCCGAGTTCATCCTCGCGGGGCATTGCGTGAAGCTTTGGTGACCGCGTAAGGCATCGGACGCAGGCGCGGGCACGTCTCGCCCCGGCGAAGGCCGGGGCCCGAGTTGAATCGCCGCGCCTGAGGAAATCCCCCCTGCCCCCTTTTCCAAAGGGGGGCGATGCGCGATCTGCAATCCGCGATCCGCAGTCCGATCCGGCCTGCATCCGTTCCCGGGTCCACCTCGTAAGTCGGTGCCGGAAGGGTCGAACCCTTCGTCCAACCCACCCACGAGGAGAACTGCCATGAAACGAGTCCTGCTGCTTGCCGCGCTCGCCACCATCGCTTTCGGCGCGCAAGCGAACCCCACCATCTGGCGCAATGGCGTGCTGGCGAACAAGGAAGGCCGCACGCTCTACATCTTCGACAAGGACGCCCCGGGCAAGAGCAACTGCTACGGCGGTTGCGCCGCCGCCTGGCCGCCGTTTGCGGTGGCCGATGCGGCCCTCGCCGGCGGCGACTTCACGATCGTCGCGCGCGACGACGGCACCGCGCAGTGGGCGTACAAGGGCAAACCGCTGTACTTCTTCGCGGGCGACGCCAAACCGGGCGAGATCAACGGCGACAAGCAGGGCGGCGTGTGGCACGTGATCCGCAGCGCGCCGGCGAAGACCTCGTCGTCGGACGACGCCGACGGGCAGAGCTATTCGTACACGTACTGAACGGGGCAATGCGGCGCGCGGTTCGCGCGCCGCGCGTTCAGTCGCGGTCGCGCGGCGGCGCCGACAGCGGCCGCGCGGCTGCGGGCGCGGGCCGCTGCCAGGCAGCGACCGCGCGCATCAGCGCCGCCAGCACGAGCGGACCCAGCACCGCGGCGATGCCGACGACCAGGATGATGCCGAGGTTGTCGCGCACGATCGGCACGTTGCCGAACAGATACCCGCCGCCGACCAGCAAAACGACCCACAGCAGCGCACCGGCGACGTTGAAGAGCTGGAACCTGCGGAAGTTCATGCCCGAGGCGCCCGCGACGAGCGGTGCGAACGAGCGCACCACCGGCACGAAGCGCGCGATCATGATCGTCTTGCCGCCGTGCCGCTCGTAGAAGTCGTGCGTCTTCAGCAGCGCCGCCAAGTCGATCCAGCGGATCGTGCCGTCGTAGACCTTGCGGCCCAGCCAGGAACCGATCAGGTAGTTCAGCGTGTTTCCGAGGATCGCAGCGATCGCGATCAGCACCATCAGCACGTACACGTCCATGTAGCCGCCCGCGGCGACCGCGCCGGCGACGAACAGCAGCGAGTCCCCAGGCAGGAAGGCCATGAAGACCAACCCCGTCTCGGAGAAGAAGATCGCGAACAGCGTGATGTAGACCCACACGCCGTGCTTCTGCGCCATGGCCAGCAGGAACTGGTCCATCGCGGTGAACAGGTCGCTCCAGTTGATGCCTTCCATCGGTGCCTGTGCGCGGCGTGTTGCGGTTTCCGTCCGCGATCGGCGGCGGGACGGGCCAGCGAGCGAAAACGAAGCCGGCGGATCATACGCGAGCGATCCGTCCCCGCCACCCGGGCTTGCACCGAGGCGCGCGCAAGGGGCTACCTATAATCGCCGTATGTCCTCGCCGCCGCTTGCGCCGGTTGTGGGGCGGCGCGCGATCCGTCCGCTGCCCGATCCGCTGATCAGCCAGATCGCCGCCGGCGAAGTCGTCGAACGCCCCGCCTCGATCGTCAAGGAGCTGGTCGAAAACGCCATCGACGCCGGCGCCACGCGCATCGACGTTCGGCTCGACGGCGGCGGCATCCGCCGCGTGCTGGTCATCGACGACGGTTGCGGCATTCCACGCGACGAGCTGCCGCTCGCGCTCGCGCGCCATGCGACGAGCAAGATCGCGAGCCTGCAGGACCTCGAAGCGGTGCTTTCGCTCGGGTTTCGCGGCGAGGCGCTCGCCGCGATCGCTTCCGTCGCCGCCGTCAGCATCACCTCGCGCGAGCGCGGCGCGCCGAGCGCGTTCCGCATCGCGGCCGAAGGCGGGACGATCGAGCCGGCCGCCGGTCCGCCCGGAACGCGGGTCGAGGTCGCCGATCTGTTCTTCAAGACGCCGGTGCGTCGCAAGTTCCTGCGCGCAGAGGCGACCGAACTCGCCCACTGCATCGCGCAGGTCGAACGCATCGCCGCCGCGCATCCGGCGGTCGCGTTCACCGTCGCGCACGAAGGCCGCGTCGTGCGCGATCTGCCCGCGACCACGCCGCAGGAACGCGCCACCGCGTTGATGCCCGACGAATTCGCCGGCGCGAATCGCGCGGTCGACGCGCACGCGGGCGCGATCCGCCTGCGCGGCTGGGTCGGACTGCCGACGGCCGCGCGTGCGCGTGCCGACAGCCAGTACTTCTACGTCAACGGCCGCTACGTGCGCGACAAGGTGCTCGCGCACGCGGTGCGCGCCGCCTTCGCCGACGTGCTGCACGGACAGTCGCAGCCGACGTACGTTCTGTTCCTCGACATCGACCCGACCCGCGTCGACGTCAACGTGCATCCGACCAAGATCGAGGTGCGCTTCCGCGATTCGCAGGCGGTGCATCGGTTCGTCCTGCACGCGGTCCAGCAGGCACTCGCCCCCCTGCGACAGACGCCGGGCGCGGAGTCGGCGCGCATCGATGCGCCGGCCGCCGCCGCGTCGTCACCGGCGCGCGCGCCGTGGCTGCAACGCGCAGCGCAGCCGGCGCTCGGCATCGCGCAACCGATCGCCGAATACCTCGCGATGCTCGCGCCGACGGACGCGCGTTCCGCGGCCACCGCGTCCGCCGACACACCGGCGGACGCGGAGCGCGGCGAGGACTTTCCGCTCGGCGTCGCGCTGGCGCAGCTCGCCGGGATCTACGTGCTCGCGCAAAACCGCGCCGGACTCGTGCTCGTGGACATGCACGCCGCGCACGAGCGCATCGTCTACGAGAAGCTCAAGCGCCAGCTCGACGCGCGCGCGATCCCGCAGCAGCGGCTGCTGATCCCGCAGGTCTTCGCCGCCGACGCGCTCGACGTCGCCACCGCGGCGGAGCACGCGGACACGCTCGCCGCGGTCGGGCTCGATCTCGCGCCCGCCGCGCCCGCGCAACTGGCGCTGCGCGCGGTGCCCGCGCTGCTTGCCGGCGCCGACGGCGCCTCGCTCGCGCGCGACGTGCTGCGCGATCTGCGCGAGTTCGGCGGCTCGCGCGTGCTGACCGAGCACCGCAACGAGCTGCTCGCGACGCTCGCCTGCCACGGCGCGGTGCGCGCCAACCGCAGGCTCACGCTCGACGAGATGAACGCGCTGCTGCGCGAGATGGAAGCGACCGAACGCGCCGACCAGTGCAATCACGGCCGTCCCACCTGGATCCAGCTTTCGCTCGCCGAGCTGGACAGGCTGTTCCTGCGCGGCCGATGACGAGCGGTGTGCGACTGCACGTCGCCGGGCTTACCGCGACGACCGTGCTGTGGCTCACCGCCGGGCTGTCGATGCTGCAGCCGCTGGCGACCGATCTGTACCTGCCGACGCTGCCGGGCATCGCGGCCTACTTCGACACGACCGTCGCCACGGTGCAGTGGACGCTGTCGGTCTTCGTCGCCGCGTTCGGCGCGTGGCAGCTCGTCGCCGGACCCGTGTCGGACCGCTACGGCCGCTATCCGGTGATCGTCGGCGGGGCCTTCGTCTACTGCGCGGCGAGCGTGCTCGCGCTCGCCGCCCCGACGATCGGCGTGCTGATCGCCGCGCGCGTGCTGCAGGCGGTCGGCGCGTGCTCGTGCCTGGTCGGCGCGCGCGGTGTGGTGCGCGATCTGTACACGCCGACCGAAGGCGCCCGCATGCTCGCGGCCGCGGCGACGATCATGTCGTTTGCGCCGCTGATCGGCCCGGTGCTCGGCGCCTACGTCTACGTGGCGTTCGGCTGGCGTTCCGCTTTCGCGCTGCTGGCCGGCTTTTCGCTGCTGCTGGCGACCGCGGCGGCGTTGAAGCTGAAGGAAACGAACCCGCACCGCAATCCGCACGCGCTGCGCATCGGGCCGATGCTGCGCACGTACGCTGCAGTCGCGCGTTCGCCGGCGTTCCGCGCCTACACCCTGTCGGCCGCCGCGACCTACGCGGGGCTGTTCGCGTTCATCTCCGGCTCGTCGTTCGTGCTGATCCGCGTGCTCGGCGTATCGACCACCGCTTACGGTTTTTCGTTTTCGACGATGGTCGCGGGCTATTTCGTCGGCACGCTCGTGTGCCGGCGCTTCGTCGTACTGCACGGGCTGCAGCGCACCGTCTACGCGGGTGCTTCGCTGCAGGCCGCCGCCGGCGTGACGATGGCGCTGCTCGCGATCGCCGGCGTGCACGTGCCCGCGTCGATCGTCGTGCCGATGTTCTTCTTCGGCATCGCCCACGGCATGATCCAGCCGCCCGCTCAGTCGGGCGCCGTGGCGCCGTTTCCGAAGACGGCCGGCGCGGCCGCCGCGCTGATGGGCTTCACGATGATGCTGATCGCATCGTTCGTCGGCTTCTGGATCGGCGCGAGTTACAACGGCACCGTCTATCCGCTGACGCTGACGATCTGCGCGGCGTCGCTCGCGTCGGCGGCGATCGCGTTCACCCTCGTCCGCCGCCACGGCGATGTCGCGCGGCACGGTTGACGCGATCCTGCTTCTGGGCCCCACCGCCTGCGGCAAGAGCGCGCTGGCCATGCGGCTGGCGCGCGAGATTCCGCTCGAGATCGTTTCGGTCGATTCCGCGCAGGTGTACCGCGGCATGAACATCGGTACCGCCAAGCCGAGCGCGGCCGAGCGCGCGCAAGTGCCGCACCATCTGCTCGACCTGCGCGATCCGCGCGAGCCCTACTCGGCAGCCGACTTCGTCCGCGACGCCACGCAGGCGATCGGCGCGATTCGCGCGCGTGGAAGATTGCCGCTGGTCGTCGGCGGCACGATGCTGTACGCGAAGGCGCTGCGCGAGGGGTTGAGCGCACTGCCCTCGGCCGACCGCGAGGTGCGCGCGCGGATCGAGGCGCGCGCGCGCGAGATCGGCTGGCCCGGATTGCACGCGGAGCTCGCCCGCCTCGACCCCGCGACCGCCGCGCGGCTGCCGCCGAACGACAGCCAGCGCATCCAGCGCGCGCTCGAAGTGTTCGAGCTGACCGGCGTGCCGCTGTCGCAGTTGCAGGCCAATCCGCAGAAGCCCCAGCTCAAGCTGGCAACGATCGCGCTGATTCCGCAAGATCGCGGGGAACTGCACCGGCGCATCGAGCGCCGCTTCGACGCGATGCTCGCCGCCGGCTTCCTCGACGAAGTGCGCGCGCTGATGGCGCGCGGCGATCTCGACCCCGATCTGCCCTCGCTGCGCTCGGTCGGCTACCGCCAGGCTTGGCAGCACCTCGCACAAGGCACGCCTTTCGCCGAGTTCCGCGCGTCCGCGATCGCAGCGACGCGCCAGCTCGCCAAGCGGCAGATCACCTGGTTGCGGTCGATGAAGGATGCGGTCGTTGTCGATCCGTTCGTACCCGACGCGTTCGAGCGCGTGAAGCCGGTCGTCGCCGAACGAAGCTGACGGACATCACCCCCCTTTGAAAAAGGGGGGCAGGGGGGATTTCTCCGCCGGCAGCCCCGCTTCGCGCAGCGCGCGCAGCACTTCCTCGATGTGCTCGGGGCCGCGCGTCTGCAGCACCATTTCGAGCTGCGCGTTCTGCGCGGGCAGCGTGGTGAAGGCGCGCTGGTGCTCGACTTCCTCGATGTTGGCGCCCGTCCGGCCGACGATCGTCGCGGCGCGCGCCAGTTCCCCCGGCACGTCGCGCGTGGCCACGCGGATGCGCGCCAGGCGCCCGGCGCGGACCATGCCGCGCTCGATGATGTCGGCGAGCATCATCGGATCGATGTTGCCGCCGGTCAGGATCAGCCCGACTTTTCTGCCGGCGAAGCGTTCGCGATGGCGGATCAGCGCCGCCAGCCCCGCCGCGCCGGCGCCTTCGACGACGGTCTTCTCGATCTCCAGTAGCAGCACGATCGCGTGCTCGATGTCGCCTTCCGACACGAGCACGATGTCGTCGACCAGCCGCTTGACGATCTCGCGCGTGATCAGCCCTGGCGACTTCACCGCGATGCCTTCGGCGAGAGTGGCGTTCGCCGAAGGCAGCTCGATCCCTTTGAACAGTGCGTACATCGCGGGGAAGTGCTCGGTTTGCACGCCGATGACTTCGATGCCGGACTTGATCGCGCGCGCGGCGATCGCCATGCCCGAGATCAGCCCGCCGCCGCCGATCGGCACGCACAGGCAGTCGAGCTGCGGCTGCGCCGCGAACATCTCGAGCGCGACCGTGCCCTGCCCGGCGATCACGTCCGCGTCGTCGTACGGGTGCACCATCGTCAGCCCGCGTTCGGCGGTGAGCCGCGTGGCCTCGGCCTTGGTGTCGTCGAAGTTCTCGCCGATTAGCACGATCTCGGCGCCGAAGCCGCGCGTGCGTTCGACCTTGACCATCGGCGTGAACCTGGGCATCACGATCACCGCGGGCACGCCCATCCGTTGCGCGTGGTAGGCCACACCCTGCGCGTGGTTGCCCGCCGACACGGCGATCACGCCGCGCGCGCGCTCGCCGGTGGCGAGCCGGCTCATGCGGTTGTAGGCGCCGCGCTCCTTGAAGCTCGCGGTGAACTGCAGGTTCTCGAACTTCAGGTAGACCTCGGCGCCGGTGATCTGCGACAGCGTGCGCGAGTGCAGGCACGGCGTGTTCTCGATCTGCCCGCGCAGCCGCTCGGCGGCGCGGCGGACGTCGTCGATGGTGATGTTCGGAATTGGGCTCATCGTTTTCCCCGGCGGTCGCGGCAGTCTAACCACCCTTCGTACAATCGGTTCATGCTGCACATCGCGGGCCTCGCCAAACGCTTCGGCCGGCGTCCGATACTCGACGGGCTCGACCTCGAACTGGCGGCCGGCGAATACGTCGCGATCGTCGGCGAATCGGGTGCCGGCAAGTCGACGCTGCTGAACCTGATCGCCGGGCTCGACGTGCCCGACGCAGGGCGCATCGAGATCGGCGGCGAAGTCCTGAACCGGCTCGACGAAGATGCGCGCACGCGGCTGCGCCGGACGAAGATCGGCTTCGTTTTCCAGGCCTTCCACATCCTTCCGCACCTGACGGTCGCGCAGAACGTCGAGCTGCCGCTCGTGCTGCTCGGTGTGGCGCCGGGGCAGCGGGCAGCGCGCACACAGGAGCTGCTCGCCGCGGTCGGGCTCGGCGAGCGCGGCGGCTCGTGGCCGCGCGAGCTGTCCGGCGGCGAGTTGCAGCGCATGGCGCTGGCGCGCGCGCTCGTGCATCGCCCCGCGCTCGTGCTGGCCGACGAACCGACCGGCAACCTCGATCCGGAGACGGCCGACGGCGTGCTGCGGCTACTTGCGCGCACGATCAAGGAACGCGGCGCGACCGGCATCCTCGTCACGCATTCGCCGCACGCCGCGTCGACCGCCGATCGCGTGCTGCGCCTCGAACGGGGCCGGCTCGCCGAGCTTTCGCGGCTAGCGGCCGATGCCCGCTGGCCGACGCACACGGCATGACCTGGCTGCTGCGCCACGTCATCGGCGGTTACGCGCGCGAACGCCCGCTGCGCGCGGTCGTGCAGATCGTCGCGATCGCAATCGGCGTCACACTCGGCTACGCGGTGCACCTGATCAACACGTCGGCGCTCGCGGAGTTCTCGTCGGCCGTGCGGCAGGTCAGCGGCCAGGCCGACGCGTCGATCGTCGGCGCGCCCGGCGCGCAGGGCGGCTTCGACGAAGCGTTCTACGCGCGCGCGGTCGCCGATTCAGCGGTCGAACTGGCCAACCCCGTGCTGGAGATCGAAGCGGCGCTGGTCGAGCCGGCGCGGCTGCGCGGCAGGCCGCTCGCGATCCTCGGCATCGACATGCTGCGCGCGGCGCTGCTCGCACCGCAGACGATCGGCGAGCCGGACGACGCCGTCGTCGCCGACCGACGCTTCGCGCTGCTCGATGACGGGCTTTATCTTTCGCCCGCCGCGCTCGAACGCCTGCAACTCGCACCTGGCGACGTGATCGCGGTGCAGCTCGGCGGCCGCGTCGAGCGGCTGCGCATCGCCGGGCGCGTGCCGGGCGCGCGCGCGGGACAGATCGTCGGCTCGATGGATCTCGCTTTCGCGCAATGGCGCTTCGACAAGCTCGGACGCCTCACGCGTATCGATCTGCGGCTCGCACCCGGCACCGATGTCGCCGCGCTCTCGCGCCGCCTGGGTCTGCCGGCGGGCGTTGACGTCGTGCGCGCCGACGAAGCGGCGACGCGCGTGTCGAACCTTTCGCGCGCCTACCGCGTGAATCTCAACGTGCTCGCGCTGGTGGCGCTGTTCACCGGGGCGTTTCTGGTCTATTCGCTGCAGTCGCAGGGCGTGGCGGCGCGGCGCACGCAGCTCGCGTTCCTGCGCGTGATCGGCGTTGCGCGCAGCGAGGTCGAGCGGCTGCTCGTGCTCGAGTCGATCGCGTTCGGCGCGGTGGGCGCCGCCCTCGGCGTGTTGTGCGGGCTCGCGGTGGCGGCGGCCGCGCTGCGGGTTCTCGGCGGCGATCTCGGCGGCGGCTTCTTCACCGGCGTGCAGCCCGCGCTCGCGTTCGATGCGGTCAACGCCGCCGGCTTCTTTGCGCTCGGCGTGGCGGCGGCCGTTGCGGGCGGCTGGCTGCCCGCGCGCGAGGCGGCGCAGGCCACACCGGCGCCGGCGCTCAAGGCCGGCAGCGGGCTCGACGCCGACGCGACCCCGCAGCGCGCCCGGCCGGGCTTCGCGCTGCTCGCGGCCGCCGCGGCGCTGCTCGCCGCGCCGCCGATCGCCGGCATGCCGATCGCCGCGTACCTCGCGATCGCGCTGCTGCTCGTCGCGGCGATCCTGCTGAAGCCTTCGATCGCGCCGTACGTCTTCGGTCCGCTCGCGCGCAGGCTCCAGCGGCGCACGCTGCCCGCCGCGGCGGCACCCTGGTGGCTCGCGGCCACCCGGCTCGCGGCCACGCCGCGCTTTGCGGCGATCGGCGCGGCCGGCATCGTCGCGTCGTTCGCGCTGATGGTCGCGATGGCGACGATGGTCGCGAGCTTCCGCCACTCGGTCGACGAATGGCTCGACCGCGTCCTGCCGGCCGACGTCTACGTGCGCGCGGCGCCGCTGGCGACCTCGGGCGTGACCACCGCGGCGTTCTCCGCGCGCGATCTCGGCACGCTCGCGTCGCACCCTGCCGTGGCGCGCGCCGACTTCACGCGCAACCTGAAGATCTCGCTCGACGCGAGGCGCGCCCCGGTGTCGCTGATCGCGCGCCCTGTCGACCGCGCCAACCCGATCCGCACGATCCCGCTCACCGGTGCGAGCCTCGCGTGGCGCCCGGGCATGCCGCCGCCGGTCTGGGTCTCCGAAGCGATCGTCGATCTGTACGGGGCGCAGGTCGGCGGCGAGATCGAGCTGCCGCTTGCGGGGCGCGCGCAGCGCTTCATCGTCGCCGGCGTCTGGCGAGACTACGCGCGGCAGTTCGGCGCGATCATCGTCGACATCGACGACTACGAACGAGCGAGCGGCGACACCTCGCGCACCGAAGCCGCCTTGTGGCTGAAGCCGGGCGCGAACGCAGCCCAGGTGATCCGCGAGCTGCAGGGCAGGCTCGACGCGGCGGCTGCCGACTTCCACGAGCCGGGCGAAATCCGCGCGATCAGCCTGCGCATCTTCGACCGCAGCTTCGCGGTGACCTACGTGCTGGAGATCGCGGCGATCTTCATCGGGCTCACCGGCATCGCGGCGACGTTTTCCGCGCAGGCGATCGCGCGTACGCGCGAGTTCGGCATGCTGCGGCACGTCGGCGTCACGCGCGCGCAGATCCTCGCGCTGCTCGCGCTCGAAGGGTTGCTGGTCACGGGGCTGGCGATCGCGCTCGGGCTCGCCACGGGGCTCGCGGTCGCGTGGGTGCTGGTCGAGATCGTCAACCCGCAGTCGTTCCACTGGACGATGGACTTCCGCCTGCCCGCCGGGCTCGTGCTCGGCCTCGTCGCCGCACTGCTCGCCGCGGCTGCGGTGACGGCCGTCGTCGCCGGCCGCCGCGCCGTTTCCGGCGAAGCGGTGCTGGCGGTTCGGGACGACTGGTAAGGCGGGCGGGCGTTTGAACCACCGAGCCACCGAGAGCACCGAGAGAGAACAATGCATTTCTCTGTGTTCTCGGTGTCTCGGTGGTAAACCCCCAGTGTCCATGCTGACCCGCCGCCACCTGCTCGTCGCCGGCGCCGCGCTGCCGCTCGCCGCGCGCGCTGCGGTCGAGTATCCGGCGGTGACGCCGCGACCGCTCGTGTTTCCGCGCGATCACGGCGCGCATCCGGATTACAGGATCGAGTGGTGGTACCTGACGGGCTGGCTCGATGCGCGATCGCCGCTCGGCTTCCAGGTGACGTTCTTCCGCACGCGCACGCCGATCGATCCGGCGAACCCGAGCCGCTTCGCCGCGCATCAGCTCGTCATCGCGCATGCGGCGATCGCCGATCCCGCGCGCGGCGCGCTGCTGCACGATCAACGCATCGCGCGCGAAGGCTTCGGCATCGCGCGCGCCGCCGAAGGCAACACCGACGTCGAACTCGACCGCTGGACCTTCCGGCGTCGCACCGACGGCGCGTACGAGTGCGCGATCCCGGCGCGCGGCTTCACGCTGCGCTTCAGCGCCCGGCCGACGCAACCGATCCTTCTGCAAGGCGAGGCCGGCTTCTCGCGCAAAGGGCCGAAGCCCGAGCAGGCGAGCCACTACTACTCGCAGCCGCAGTTGCGCGTCGCAGCCGAACTCGTGCGCGAAGACCGGACGGTGAAAGCGAACGGCATCGCCTGGCTCGACCACGAATGGTCGAGCACGCTGCTCGATCCCGACGCCGCGGGCTGGGACTGGATCGGCATGAACCTCGCCGACGGCGCGGCGCTCACGGCCTTCCAGATCCGCCGCAAGGGCGGCGGGCCGCGCATCTACGCCTACGCCGCGCTGCGTGCCGCCGGCAGCGCGCGCGTGCAGGTGTTCGCGCCGGACGAAGTGCGCTTCGAGCCGCTCGCGCGCTGGACCTCGCCGCGCACGCGCGCGACCTATCCGGTCGCACAGCGCATCTCGATCGGCGCGCGCACGTTCGAGACGCGCCCGCTCCTCGACGACCAGGAACTCGACTCGCGCGCGACCGCAGGCGCGGTCTACTGGGAAGGCGCGAGCACGCTGCTCGAATCGGGCCGCACGGCCGGGCGCGGCTATCTGGAGATGACCGGCTACGTCGCACCGATGCGGCTTTGACCTCGCGGCCCAAGCGAAGGCTTCACCATCGAGACACCGAGCACACCGAGAACTTCCAGGTTTTCTCGGTGCTCTCCGTGTCTCGGTGGTGCTTTCCTCGACCGTCGAGGTCGGCGACGCAACGGCGGTCCGGATGGGAAGTCGCATTACGATGCGCGCGAAGCTTGAATCGGAGTCGATGGGATGAAACAAGGCCAGGACTGGCTCGCGCTGGTCACACTCGGCGCGCTGACGCTGTGCTTCGCGACCGCGTGGCTCGTCGGCAAGGCGCGCGTGAAATACGGCATCAAGGCGCCGGCCACCACCGGGCACGAGATGTTCGAGCGCGCGTATCGCGTGCAGATGAACACGCTGGAGAACGTCGTGATCTTCCTGCCGGCGCTGTGGCTGGCCGGTCACTATGTCGGCGCGAGCTCGGCGACTGCGCTCGGCGCGGTCTGGCTTGCCGGCCGCGTGTGGTACGCGGTCGCCTATCTGCGAGAGCCGAGGACGCGCGGCGGCGGTTTCGTGCTCGCGTACGCCGCCTGGGGCCTGCTGATGGTCGGCGCGGCCTGGGGCGCGCTGAAGTCGCTCGCGGGCTTCTGACCGATGGCCGCCGCGACCGGGCCGGCAAAGAAGCTGCAGCCGCTGCGCGCGCTGCTGCCGTTCGTCGCGCCTTATCGGAAGCAGATCGCGCTGGCGCTGCTGTTCCTGGCGCTTGCCGCCGCCTCCACACTGGCGCTGCCCTACGCAGTCAAGCTGCTGGTCGACGGCGGGCTGGCGCTGCCGGCGGACACGCAGCTCGGCGACCGGCTCGTCGCGATCCGCGAACATTTCCTGCTGCTGTTCGGTGTGGCCGTGCTGCTCGGCACCTTCACCGCGGCGCGCTTCTACATGGTCACGTGGATCGGCGAGCGCGTGACCGCCGACCTGCGGCAGGCGGTGTACGCGCACGTGCTGCAGCAGAGCCCGCAGTTCTTCGAGACGCTGAAGACGGGCGAAGTGCTGTCGCGGCTGACGACCGATACCACCGTGATCCAGAACGCGGTCGGATCGAGCATCTCGATGGGGCTGCGCAACAGCGTGCTCTTCGTCGGCGGGCTGGCGATGCTTGTGGCCACCAGCCCGCGGCTGATGCTGACGGTCGCCGGGATCATCGTGCTGGTCGTGCTGCCCGCGCTCGCGATCGGCCGGCGCGTGCGCAAGCTGTCGCGCGCGAGCCAGGACCGCATCGCCGACACCAGCGGCATCGCCGGCGAGATCCTCAACGCGATTGCCGTCGTGCAGAGCTTCACGCAGGAGGCCGCGGAGGCGCGGCGTTTCTCCGCAGCCAACGAAACCGCTTTCGCCACCTCGGTGCGGCGGACCGGCACGCGCGCGGCGCTCACCGCCTTCCTGATCGTCGGCACCTTCGGCGCGCTGCTGTGGGGTCTGTACGGCGGCGTACAGGCGGTGCTCGCGGGGCAGATCACCGCGGGGCAGCTTTCGCAGACGGCGCTTTACGTCATGCTGGTCGCCTCCAGCGTGGCCGTGCTCGCCGAGGTATGGGGCGACCTGCTTCGCGCCTCGGGCGCGACCGAGCGGCTGACGGAGCTGCTGTCGGCGCGTTCGGCGATCACCGATCCGCCCGAGCCGCGCGCGTTGCCGGCGTCGCGCGGCGGGGCGCGCGTGGCCTTCGAGCGCGTGAGCTTCACCTATCCATCGCGGCCCGGGCAGCCGGTGCTGCGAGACCTGTCGCTCGACGTTGCGCCCGGCCAGACGGTCGCGCTGGTCGGCCCTTCGGGCGCGGGCAAGACGACGATCTTCCAGCTTCTGCAGCGCTTCTACGAGGTCGATTCCGGCGCGATCCGGTTCGACGGCATCGATCTGCGCGAGCTGCGGCTGGCGGACCTGCGCGCGCGCATCGCGGTCGTTCCGCAGGATCCAGTCATCTTCTCCGGCACGGTGCTCGACAACATCCGCTACGGCCGCGCCGATGCGAGCGAGGACGATGCGCTCGCCGCCGCGCGCGCGGCCTTCGTCGACGAGTTCGCCGCGCGACTGCCCGACGGCTACGCGACCTTCGTCGGCGAGCGCGGCCTGCGTCTTTCCGGCGGCCAGCGCCAGCGCATCGCGATCGCGCGCGCGATGCTGAAAAACGCGCCGCTGCTGCTGCTCGACGAGGCGACCTCCTCGCTCGACGCCGAAAGCGAGCGCGCGGTGCAGGCGGCGCTCGCCGCCGCGATGCGCGACCGCACGACGATCGTCATCGCGCACCGGCTCGCCACCGTGCAGCGCGCCGACCGCATCTTCGTGCTCGAGCACGGCCGGCTCGTGGAGTCGGGCACGCACGCCGAACTCGTCGCGCGCGGCGGGCTGTACGCGCGGCTCGCCGAACTGCAGTTTTCGGCGTGATCGGCGGCCGTATACTGTGCGCATGACTCATGCGCATGGAGCACCGACATGCTGCGCTTCGACGACGCCCCCAAACGCCCGACCAACCTGTCGCTGAATTCGAAGGTGCTCGACCTCGCCAGGGAGCTGGGCATCAACCTGTCGCAGACGGTCGACGCGCTGCTCGAAGAGGAAGTGCGACGACGGCTGCGCGAGCGCTGGCTCGAGCGCAACCGTGCCGCGATCGAGGCGTACAACGCGCGGATCGAGAAGGAAGGCACGTTCGCGCAGCGGTGGCGGACCTTCGCCAGCGGCGAACGCTGATCCGGGCGTTGCCGATGCCGCGGCTGATCGTCTACCGCAATCCGACCCGCAGCGAGTGGAAGCACACGCCTTTTCTGCTCGACGTGCAAAGCGACTTCATCGCCTCGCTGGCGACGAGGGTGGCGGTTCCGCTGCGCACTCGCGAAACCTTCCCGACGCCGCTCGATGTTCTGAATCCCGCCTTCGAGATCGACGGCAGGACCGTCATCAGGATACCGCGGCACTCGCCGCGGTGCCGCGCGCCGCACTGCGCACCGAGGTCGCGGATCTGCGCAAACGACGAGTGCACATCGACAACGCGCTCGACTTTCTCTTCCAGGGCCTCTGATGCGCCAGTACGAAGACTTCATGCGCCACGTGTTCGAGCACGGCGTGGACAAGCGCGACCGCACCGGCACGGGCACGCGTTCGGTGTTCGGCTACCAGATGCGCTTTTCGCTGCGCGAGGGCTTTCCGCTCGTCACGACGAAAAAGCTGCACCTGCGCTCGATCATCCACGAGCTGCTGTGGTTCCTGCAGGGCTCGAGCAACGTCAAGTACCTGCGCGACAACGGCGTGACGATCTGGGACGAATGGGCCGACGAAAAAGGCGAGCTGGGCCCGGTCTACGGCGTGCAGTGGCGCTCGTGGCCCACACCCGACGGCGGCCACATCGATCAGATCGCGCAGGTGATCGAGCAGATCAAGTCGAACCCGGATTCGCGCCGCCTGATCGTCTCGGCCTGGAACGTCGCCGACATCCCGAAGATGAGGCTGCCGCCGTGCCATCTGCTGTTCCAGTTCTACGTGGCCGAAGGCCGGCTGTCCTGCCAGCTCTACCAGCGAAGCTGCGACATCTTCCTGGGCGTGCCCTTCAACATCGCCAGCTACAGCCTGCTGACGCACATGGTCGCGCAGCAGTGCGATCTGGACGTCGGCGACTTCGTCTGGACCGGCGGCGACTGCCACATCTACAGCAACCACTTCGACCAGGTGCGCGAGCAGCTTTCCCGCGCTCCCTTCCCGTATCCGAAGCTCGTGATCAAGCGGCGCCCGCCGACGATCTTCGACTATCGCTACGAGGACTTCGAGATCGTCGACTACCGGGCGCATCCGCACATCAAGGCGCCGGTGGCGGTGTGAGCGCATCGGCCGGCGAATGCGCGGCAGGCGTTGCGACGCAATCTGCAATCCGCAATCCGAAACCCGCCTGGCCATGCCCCGCATCACGCTGATCGCCGCCGTCGCGCGCAACGGTGTCATCGGCCGCAATGGCGCGATTCCATGGCGCATTCCGGGCGATCTGCCGCGCTTCAAGCGGATCACGGTGGGGCACCCGGTGATCATGGGTCGCAGGACCTGGGAATCGCTCGGCAGGCCGCTGCCGGGCCGGAGAAACATCGTGATCTCGCGCACGCCGGGCTTCGCCCCCGCCGGCGCGGAGGTGTACCGCACGCTGGGCGAGGCGCTTGCCGCGTGCTCCCACGCGGCCGAGGTCTTCGTCATCGGAGGTACCGAGGCGTACCGCGAAGCGCTGGGCGTCGCGGACCGGCTGCTGCTCACGGAGATCGACGCGGACATCCAAGGCGACGCGTGCTTCCCGCCGTTCGACCGCAACGCCTGGCGGGAGGTCGAGCGCGAGCCGCATGCCGCGAACGCCGATTGCCCGTATGCGTACGCTTACGTGACCTACGAGCGCGCTTCGCCCATCGGCGCTCGCGCCGAAGTTCGCGGCGCCGGCGATTGACGGGTAGCATGCGGGCGCAGGGTCGGCGGGAACCGTCTTGCGGAGGGTGAATGCGCTCTTTGCGTGCAAAGCTGCTGCTTGCCACGATGGCCGTGCAAGTCGCGGTCATCCTGGCCTTGCTGCTGGCGAGCCACCGCGCCATCCGCGACGCGCTGATGGCCGAGGTGCGCAACGAGGCACGCACTGCGCAACTGCTGCTCGCCACGGCGGTCGCGCCGCTGGCGGCGGAGAAGGACTACGCGGCTTTGCGCGACATCGCGCGCGAAGGTGCGGCTGCGATCGGGCTCGCCTATCTGGTGCTGTACGACCTCGACGGAAAGCCGCTCGCTTCGGCCGGACCGTCGCCCGACACCGGCGCGCGTGTGGCGCCCGCCGACGCCGAGGATTTCATCGCGCACGAGGGTCTGTTCCACATCACCGCGCCGATCCGGCTCGGCGGCCAGCCGTACGGCCGCATGCAGTTCGGCATTCCGACCGAGCGGCTGACGACGGTCGAGCGCCGGCTGCTGCTGCAGACGATCGGCATCGGCGCCGTCGGGCTGACGGCCTCCTCACTGCTGCTGCTGCTTTTCACGAGCGTGCTCACGCGCGGACTGCGCGAACTCGCGGGGGCTACCGAGCGGATCGGCGCCGGACAGTACGACATCGCCGTGCCGGTGCGCGGCCACGACGAAGCCGCCCGTCTGGCGACCGCTTTCAACGACATGTCGCGCGCGCTCGCCGAGCGCGTGGCCGCGCTGCGCGACAGCGAGGCGCGCCAGCGCGCGCTCGTCGAGGCGCTCGCCGAAGGCGTGGTGTTCCAGGACGCCAGCGACAAGGTGCTCGCCTGCAACGAGGCGGCGCCGCGCATCCTGGGGCTCGCGCGCGAACAGCTTCTCGGTCTCGATTCTTTCGATCCGCGCTGGCGCGCCGTGCATCGCGACGGTCGGCCGCTGGCCGCCGATGAGCATCCGGCGCGTGTGGCGCTTCGCACGGGCGAGCCGCAGCGCGACTTCGTGATGGGCGTGCTGCGGCCCGACGGTACGACGGCGTGGATCTCGGTCAATTCGATGCCTCTGCTGCGCCCCGGCGACGACCGCCCGCACGCGACCGTGACGTCGTTTGCCGACATCACCGCGCGGGTCGAGGCCGAAGCGCGGCTGCAGCGGATGAACGCCGAGCTCGAGGAGCGCGTGGCGGCGCGCACGCGCGAACTGGTCGCCGCGCTCGAGGTTGCCGAGCGCGCCAGCCGCGCCAAGTCCGAATTCCTGTCGCGGATGAGCCACGAGCTGCGCACGCCGCTGAACGCGATCCTCGGTTTCGCGCAGGTGCTGCAACTGAGGACCGACGCCCTGCCGGCGGGCGCTCGCGATGCGCTTCGCCAGATCGAATCGGCGGGCTGGCACCTGCTCGAGCTGATCAACGACGTGCTCGATCTGTCGCGCATCGAGTCGGGCACGATGACCGTGAGCCGTGAACCCGTCGATGTCGCACCGCTCGTGACCGATTGCGCGCGTCTGGCCGATCCGCTCGCGCGCAAGCACGAGGTGCAGGTCTTCAACCGCGCCGCCGATGTCGAAGGTCTGTACGCACTGGGCGACCGCACCCGGCTCAAGCAGGTACTGACGAATCTGCTCTCCAACGCGATCAAGTACAACCGTGCCGGGGGCAGCGTGACGCTCGCGCTGGCGCGCGGCCCTGACGGCTGGATCGAGATCGCGGTCGCCGACACAGGGCGCGGCTTCACGCAGGCGCAGCTTGCGCAGATGTTCCAGCCGTTCAACCGCCTGGGCGCCGAAGGCGGGCCGGTCGACGGCACCGGGATCGGACTGGTGATCGCCAAGCGTCTGGTCGAGCTGATGCACGGGACGCTGAGCGTCGAAACCACCGCTGGCAACGGTTCGGTGTTCACGGTCAGGTTGCAGTCGGCACCGATCGGCGCGGCGGCCGCGCCGCCGCCCGCGCCCGCGCTGCCGCCGTCGACGGTCGACGGCGTGCGCACCGTGCTCTACATCGAGGACAACCCGTCGAATGTCGACCTGATGGCCGGCGTGCTGGCGCTGCGCCCCGGCGTCAGACTGCTCACCGCCCCCAACGGCGCGGCGGGGCTCGCGCTGGCGCGCCGCGAGCGGCCCGATCTGATCCTCGTCGACGTTGCCCTGCCCGACATCGACGGCTTCGAAGTGTGCCGGCAGCTTCGCGCCGAAGCGGCGTTCGCGCGCGCGCCGATCGTCGCGCTTTCGGCCAACGCGATGGCGAGCGACATCGATAAGGGCCGGCGCGCCGGATTCGATGCCTATCTCACCAAGCCGCTGGATGTGCCGACGTTTCTGGCCGAGCTGGATCGGCGGCTGGCCGGCGGCGAGGGCGGACGATGAGCCTGCGCGCGAGCCCCCGCCGCAGGCTGCTGCGAGTTGCCGGCGCAGCGCTGCTCGCGGCGACCGCATCGCGCAGTCCGGCGCAATCGACGGCCGGCGCGCCGCTGCGTGTGGGCCTCGTGCCGTACCTGTCGACCCGCTCGCTGATCGCGCTCTACCAGCCGCTGCGCGAGCACCTCGACCGCGCGCTGCAGCGCCCGGTGCGTCTTTACACGGCGCAGGACTTCCGCACCCTCGCGACAAACGCGCGCGACGGCGAATACGACATCGCGCTGCTGCCTCCGCACATCACGCGTGTGGCGGTGGCCGATTGGGGTCAGCAGTTCGTCGCGCGCTTTGCCCAGACCTCGGAGGTGCAGCTCGTGACGCTGCCGACGGCTTCACTCGAACTGCCGGACGGCCTGCGCGGACGGCGCATCGCGGCGATCGATCCGCTGTCGATCACGACGCTCGCGCTGCAGCGCTGGCTCGCCGAACGCGGGCTGACCGTCGGGCGCGACGTCGACATCCGATACGCGCATTCGATTTCGTCGGGAATCGTCGCGCTCGAGCGCGGCGACGCGGTCGCGCTCGTCGGCGCGATCGGCCAGTTCCGCGACGTGGTCGACGGCGGCACGCCACAGATCAAGGTCGTCGCCACACTTGCGGCGATCCCGACGCCGGCTTTCGTCGCGCATCGGCGCGTTCCCGCCGCCGAGGTCGCGCGGATCCGGCAGGCGTTGCTCGAGTTCGTGCCGCAGTCGCCCGGTGCGGGCATTTCGCGTTCGCCCTTCGTCGCGGGCCGCGTAGAGGACTTCGAGCGCGTCGAGTCCTACGCGGCCGAAGTGCGGCGCCTGTTGGCGGAGACGAACTGAGATGCCCTTTCGTCCCCCTTTGGTAAAGGGGGCCGAGGGGGATTTCACCGCACGCCGCGAGCGACGACACGCCAAGACAACTTCGCTCTGCCGGCACCTCGAAATCCCCCTGCCCCCTTTTACGAAAGGGGGGTTCGTGCGGTGGAGTCGTCGAGCGGGGCGCGGCGTACACGCCGCAGCAGAAAACGCGCCGGGTCGATGGCATCGGCGAGCGCGCGTTCGACGGGCCACGGTTCGCCTTCGATCTGCGCGGCGACCAGCTCGCCGGCCAGCGGCGCCAGCGTCAGTCCGCGCGAGCCGAGCGCGAACGCGGCAAACAGCCTGGGCCGCCGCGGCAGGTCGCGCAGGTGTGCGCCACGCAGGGCGGCGGTGCCGATCGCAGCGACTTCGTCGGCAACCGCGCCCGCCAGCGGCAGGCGATCGCGCGCTACGCAGCGCACGCCGTCGAACGTGCCGACCACCGCCGGCGTGACCGTATCGGCGAGCAGCCGCGCAAGCCGCTGCAAGTTGCCTTCGTGCACGCGCGCTTCGTCGTCCGCGTTCGCACCGGGCGGCAAGGGCTCGTAGCTCGCGCCCGCCCAGACCGATCCGTCCGCGCCGCGCACGAGCGACCCGTGGCCCGCCAGCCCCGCGCGCAGGCCGGCGAAGTCCTCCGGCGCGAGCAGCGAAGCGCGGCCGCGCACGGCCTGCACGCGCGCGTGCCGCAGGCCGAGCAGTTCCGGCGCTTCGAGCGCCGTGGCGACGACGGCGACCGGCGCCGCGGCGAGTGCGCGGCCTGCGCCGTCGTATGCGATCCACTCGTCGTCGCCGCGCGCGAGCCGCCGCACGTCGCACCCGTAGCGCGCGCGTGTCGCATCGTCGTCGCCAAGGAGCCGATCGCACCAGCGCCCCGCCGAAACCACTGCGCCGCGCGGAAACCACAGTCCGCCGCGGCGCGGTCGCACGCCGAGCGCCGCCGCCGCGGCTTCCGCGTCGATCCAGGCGGCGTACTCAGGCGGGAAGCCGAGCGCGGAAAGCGCGGTTTGCCAGGCCGTCGCTTCGACCTCGTCGCGCGCCTGCTGGAACACGCCGCAGTCGCGCCACATCGCGGGTTCGGCATCCGCGAGCCTGGCGCGCGCGAGCAGGAAGCCGGCGCGCGTCAGCCGCGCGAGCACGCTGTCGTCGGCGGCGATCTGCGGGTGCAGCAGACCCCACGGCAACGCCGAGGCGCCGCGCGCCGGCGCCCGCTCGCGTTCGAGCAGCTCGATGCGCCAGCCGCGCCGCGCGAGTGCGGCGGCGACGTGACAGCCCGCAAGCCCCGCGCCGATCACGAGCGCTCGCCGCTCGCCAGCGTATGGTGCGGGCGGTTCGTGGCGACGCGTCTTCCAGCGCGGCGCAAAAAGCGCCGCGAGCATCGCGCGCTTGCGGCCGAAACCCGCGCGCAGCGCGACCTCGAAACCGGCTTCGGCGAGCGCGTCGCGAACGGCGCGCGCGGTCGTCCACGTCGCGAGAGTGGCGCGCGGACGCGCCAGCCGTGCGAGCGCCTTGGCGAGCGCCGGCTCCCACATCTGCGGATTGCGCGCGGGCGCGAAGCCGTCCAGAAAGAACGCATCGGCGCCGGCGACCAGTTGCGGGACGACTGCACGCGCGTCGCCGAACGCGAGCGTCAGTGCGACGCGGCCGGCTTCGAATTCGAGCCGATGCAGGCCCGGTAACGGCAGCGGCCAGCGCGCTGCGAGTTCGCGCGCGAGCGGCTGCAGCTCGGCGGGCGCCGCTTTCGCCAGATCGGCGGCCGCCACCGGATGCAGCTCCACCGAGACGAAGTGCAGCCGCCCGCAGCGCTGCGGATCGTCGCGCCACGCCTGCCAGGTCGCGAGGAAATTCGTGCCGAGCCCGAAGCCGGTCTCGACGATCACGAACTGCGTGCGATCGCGCCAGCGCGCCGGCAGATCGTTGCCGGCGAGAAACACGTGCCGCGCCTGCGCGGCCGCGCCATCGCGGCTGGCGTAGACGTCGCCGTAGCGCGCGGAAAACGGCGCGCCGGTCGCGTCGAACGCGAGGCGCTCGGTTTCGATGCGGGTCGGCATGCGCCGAATCGTAGCGATCGCCGCGTCTTCCCCTCATTCAAAGGGGACCGACGGGGACCACTTCACACGCACGAAATTGCGTCCGTCTTCATCCCCCTCTCGTAAAGGGGGACCGAGGGGAATTTTTTTTTCGCACGCCGTGCACGACGACGTTGAGAAAATACGTCGCTGCGCACGGACCCTGAAATCCCCCCTGCCCCCTTAGCGAAAGGGCGTGAGCGGGGGTCAGGTCTTCAGCGGCTTGAAGCGGATTCGCTTCGGCCGCGCGCCCTCTTCGCCGAGGCGCTTGACCTTGTCGGCCTCGTACTCGTGGAAGTTGCCCTCGAAGAAGGTCCACTTGGAATCGCCTTCGCACGCGAGGATGTGCGTGCAGATGCGATCGAGGAACCAGCGGTCGTGCGAGATGACGAGCGCGGTGCCGGCGAACTCGAGCAGCGCTTCTTCGAGCGCGCGCAGCGTCTCCACGTCCAGGTCGTTGGACGGCTCGTCGAGCAGCAGCACGTTGCCGCCGACGAGCAACGTGGCCGCCAGATGCAGCCGGCCGCGCTCGCCGCCCGAGAGATTGCCGACGATCTTCTGCTGATCGGCGCCGCGGAAGTTGAAGCGGCCCAGGTACGCGCGCGACGGCATCTCGAACTTGCCGACGGTCAGGATGTCCTGCCCGCCCGAGATCGCCTCCCACGCGGTCTTGTCGTTCGGCAGCGCGTCGCGCGTCTGATCGACCACGGCGAGCTTGACCGTCGGGCCGATCCTGATCTCGCCCGAGTCCGGCTTCTCCTTGCCGGTGATCATGCGGAACAGCGTCGACTTGCCCGCGCCGTTCGGCCCGATCACGCCGACGATCGCGCCCGGCGGGATCTTGAACGACAGCTTGTCGATCAGCAGCCGGTCGCCGTAGCCCTTGCTCACGTCGACGAACTCGATCACCTCGTTGCCGAGCCGCTCGGCGACCGGGATGAAGATCTCCTGCGTCTCGTTGCGCTTCTGGTATTCGTAGCTCGCCATCTCCTCGAAGCGCGCGAGTCGGGCCTTGCTCTTGGCCTGGCGCGCCTTCGCGTTCTGGCGCACCCATTCCAGCTCCTGTTTCATCGCCTTGATGCGGGCGGCTTCCTGCTTGGCCTCCTGCTCGAGCCGCCGCTCCTTCTGCTCGAGCCACGACGAGTAGTTGCCCTTCCACGGAATGCCCATGCCGCGATCCAGCTCCAGGATCCACTCGGCCGCGTTGTCGAGGAAGTAGCGGTCGTGCGTGACCGCGACCACGGTGCCGGGAAAGCGCTGCAGGAACTGCTCGAGCCACTCGACCGACTCCGCGTCGAGATGGTTGGTCGGCTCGTCGAGCAGCAGCATGTCCGGCTTGCTCATCAACAGGCGGCACAGCGCCACACGGCGCTTCTCTCCGCCGGAAAGATGCGCCACCTTCGCGTCCCACGGCGGCAGGTTCAGCGCGTCGGCCGCGATCTCGAGCTGGTGCTCGAGGTCGGCGCCGCTCGCGGCGAGGATCGCTTCGTACTTCGCCTGCTCGGCGGCCAAGCGGTCGAAGTCCGCGTCGGGCTCGGCGTACGCGGCGTAGATCTCGTCGAGTTTCCGTTTCGCTTCGAGCACGTCGCCCAGACCGGACTCGACTTCCTCGCGCACCGTCTTCTCGGGGTCGAGCTGCGGCTCCTGCGGCAGGTAGCCGATCTTGATCCCCGGCATCGGGATCGCTTCACCCTCGATGTCGTGGTCGAGCCCCGCCATGATTCGGAGCAGCGTGGACTTGCCCGACCCGTTCAACCCCAGCACGCCGATCTTGGCGCCCGGAAAGAACGACAGCGAGATGTTCTTGAGAATCTGCCGCTTGGGCGGAACCACCTTGCCCACGCGGATCATCGTATAGACGTACTGCATGACCCACCTTCCAAGTCGAAGGCGCGAAGCTTACCGAAGGTGCCCGGTGAGGGGTTCTGGAAGAACTGCGCCTTGAGGGCGTTCGGCGGATCCGGATGAACTCGACCGCACGTGGCCTCGTCGCTGCGTCATGATCGGCCCTGCCAATCGTCGCGCTCGTGGCGATCGAGCGCGCCCATGCACCGGCGAGGCGCGAGCCGACGAGCCGGTCGCTGGCATCGGCTCGAGTCGCGGCCGCGAAGCACCCGCTTGTGGGGAATCACCGCACCGCTTCGCGCATCGCGGCCAGGATCTGCGACTGCACTTCGGGCCGCATGACGCTGTCCATGTGCTGCGCACGCTCGACGGCGATCAGTCGCTTCGGCTCCTTCGCGGCGGCGAAGAGCTGCTCGCTGTGCTTGAACGGGATCACCCGATCCGCGCGGCCGTGGACGAAGACGAGCGGCACGTCGATGCGCGCGAGCGCGGTCACCGGGTCCTTGTCGGCGCCGGGCAGCAGCGGCAGCGCAAGCGGCAGGAAGGGCGCGAGCACGATCGACTGCAGCGCGGCGTCGCGCGCGATGCCGCGGTAGCTGGCGAACGCCGAGTCGATGACCGCGAGCCGCACGCCGGCCGCGTCCTCGGCGAGCAGCCGCAACGCGGTGGCACCGCCCAGGCTCTGGCCAAAGACGACCAGCCGGGTCGCATCGACGTCGCGCCGCGCGCGCAGATGGGCGAGTGCAGCGCGCGCGTCCTCGAGCACGCCGTCGAGCGTCGGCCTGCCCTCGGAGCGGCCGAAACCGCGGTAGTCGAGCATCAGCGCGTTGAAGCCGGCGCGCGGCAGCCACGCCGCGAGCGGCAGATGGTTGCTGACGTTCGCGGCGTTGCCGTGCAGGTGCAGGACGGTGCCCGCTGCCGCGCCCTGCGCCGGCAGCCACCAAGCGTGCAGCTTGACGCCGTCCGCGGCGGTGAGCGAAACGTCCTCGTACGCGAGCCCGTAGTCGACCGGCCGCGTGTACCGCACGCGATCCGGATAGAAGAACATCCCTTCGATCATGTTGCAGCCGGCGAGGGCCGTTGCGGCGAGGGCGGCGAGGCAGGCGCGGATCGGCGATTCGACCATCGAGGGCCCGGTCATCGTCGTGGCTGCGCACCCCAGAAAAGAAAAGCCCACCGCGTTGCCGCGGTGGGCCGTCTGCCAGCAAGACCCCTAGTCTGGTCGACTAGCGCTTCGGGGCCTTCTTGGCAGGCTTCTTCGCTGTCTTCTTCATAGCGTGACCTCGCATGAAGCGCCGCCACACGACGGCAGGCGAAGTCTCTGCGCAAGCGGCGCGCGGTGTCAAGACTTTCGTGCGCTTCGAGCCACGCGATCGGCAGGTAGCGCGCGCTGCGAGGGCTGCCTGCGAACGATCGTTCGCGTCACGCCGCCGGCGCCGGCTCCTCGGCGAACGCCGACATCGGCGGGCAGGCGCAGAAGACGTGGCGGTCGCCCCAGGCGTTGTCCACCCGCGCGACCGGCGGCCAGTACTTCTGGCGCTTGAGCTCCGGCCGCGGGAAGGCGGCCTGCTCGCGCGAATAGTCGTGCGCCCAGTTTTCGGCGGCGACCATCGCCGCGGTGTGCGGCGCGTTTTTCAGCGGGTTGTCGTCGCGGTCGACGCGCCCCTCCTCGACGGCGCGAATCTCTTCGCGGATCGCGATCATCGCGTCGATGAAGCGGTCCAGCTCGTGCTTCGCCTCGGATTCGGTCGGCTCGACCATCAGCGTGCCGGGCACCGGGAAGCTCAACGTCGGCGCATGGAAGCCGTAGTCCATCAGCCGCTTGGCGACGTCCTCCGCGGTGATGCCGCAGGAATCCTTGATCGGCCGCAGGTCCAGGATGCACTCGTGCGCGACCAGCCCGTTGCGGCCGGTGTACAGCGTCGGGTAGTGCGGGGCCAGGCGCTTGGCGATGTAGTTGGCGTTGAGCAGCGCGACCTCGGTCGCGCGCCGCAGGCCCGCCGCACCCATCATCGTGATGTACATCCACGAGATCGGAAGGATGCTTGCGGAGCCGTAGGGGGCGGCGCTGACCGGGCCGACTGCACCCCTCTCCCCAACCCTCTCCCCGCCCGAGGGGAGAGGGAGCGATCGCGCGGGAAGGTAGGGTGCAAGGTGGCTCTTCACCGCGACGGGGCCGACGCCCGGGCCGCCGCCGCCGTGGGGAATGCAGAAGGTCTTGTGCAGGTTCAGGTGCGACACGTCCGACCCGTACTGGCCCGGCTTGGCCACGCCGACCAGCGCGTTCAGGTTGGCGCCGTCGGTGTAGACCTGTCCGCCGTGCGCGTGCACGATGTCGCAGATCTCGCGGATCGCTTCCTCGAAGACGCCGTGCGTCGACGGGTAGGTCACCATCAGCGCGGCCAGATTCTTGGCGTGCCGATCGGCCTTGGCCTTGAGGTCGGCCACGTCGACGTTGCCGTTGGCGTCGCACTTCACGACCACGACCTCCATGCCGCACATCTGCGCGCTCGCCGGATTGGTGCCGTGCGCGCTCTCGGGTATCAGGCAGACGTTGCGATGCCCTTCGCCGCGCGCGCGGTGGTAGGCACGGATCGCGAGCAGCCCGGCGTATTCGCCCTGCGCGCCGGAGTTCGGCTGCAGGCTCACCGCGTCGTAGCCGGTGCACTCGGCGAGCATTTTCTCCAGCTCTTCGATCAGTTGCGCGTAGCCCGCGGTCTGCTCGGCCGGCGCGAACGGGTGGATGTTCGCGAACTCGGGCCACGTGATCGGGATCATCTCCGTGGTGGCGTTCAGTTTCATCGTGCACGAGCCGAGCGGGATCATCGTGCGGTCGAGCGCCAGATCGCGATCGGAGAGCGCGCGCAGGTAGCGCAGCAGCTCGTGCTCGGCGTGGTAGCGGTTGAAGACCGGATGCGTGAGGTACGCCGAAGTGCGTGCGAGCGACGACGGGATTGCGTCGCGCACGGTCGCGTCGAGCGCATCGACGCTCGCGGTCACGCCGAACACGCGCCACAGCGCCTCGACGTCCGCGCGCGTGGTCGTCTCGTCGAGCGAAATGCCGACCGCATCCGCCCCCAGGTCGCGCAGGTTCATTTTCTGCGCGCGCGCCGCGGCGTGGATCCTCGCCGCATCGACGCCGCGCACGGCGATCGTGTCGAAGAACCGGTCGTTGACCGCGAGCCCCGCCGATTTGAGCCCCGCGGCAAGGATCGCCGTCAGCCGGTGCACGCGCTGCGCGATGCGTTTCAGCCCCTGCGGGCCGTGGTAGACCGCGTACATGCTCGCCATCACCGCGAGCAGCACCTGCGCGGTGCAGATGTTCGAGGTCGCCTTCTCGCGTCGGATGTGCTGCTCGCGCGTCTGCAGCGTCAACCGGTACGCGGGCTTGCCCTGGGCGTCGACCGAAACGCCGATCAGCCGCCCGGGCATCTGTCGCTTGAACGCGTCGCGGCACGCGAGGAAGGCCGCGTGCGGGCCGCCGAAGCCGAGCGGCACGCCGAAGCGCTGGCTCGAACCGACGACGATGTCCGCGCCCCATTCGCCCGGGGCCTTCAGCAGCGTCAGCGCGAGCAGGTCGGCCGCGACCGCGACGAGCCCGCCGCGCGCGTGCACGGCCTGGACGATCGCCGCGTAGTCGCGCACGTCGCCCGTCGAGCACGGGTATTGCAGCAGCACGCCGAAGGCGTCGGCGCGTTCGGCCGCCGCGTCGTCGCCGACTTCGACCCGGATGCCGAGCGGCTCGGCGCGCGTTCTGACGACTTCGATCGTCTGCGGATGGCAGTCGGCCGACACGAAGAACAGGTTCGACGTGCTCTTGCACGAGCGCCTGGCGAGCGTCATCGCCTCCGCCGCCGCGGTCCCTTCGTCGAGCAGCGAGGCATTGGCGATTTCCATCGCCGTGAGATCGGCGACCATCGTCTGGAAGTCGATCAGCGCCTCCATCCGCCCCTGCGAGATCTCGGCCTGGTACGGCGTGTACGCCGTGTACCAGGCGGGGTTCTCGAGGATGTTGCGCAGGATGACCGCCGGCGTATGCGTGCCGTAGTAGCCCTGGCCGATGAAGCTGCGGAACACCCGGTTCTTCGCCGCGATCGCGCGCAGCCTGGCAAGCGCCTCTTCCTCGCTCACCGGCGCAGGCAACGCGAGCGGCTCCGTCAACTTGATCGACGCCGGCACGATCGCGTCGACCAGCGCCTGCAGCGAAGGCTGGCCGACGACCTTCAGCATCTCGGCGATCTCGGCCTCGTCAGGCCCGATATGCCGGGCGGTGAATGCGTCGTGCTGTTCGAGTTCGGTCAGGGTCATTTCATTCGATCCGAGTTCGTCGCCCCGGCGCGCGCCGGGGTCCGATGAGATCCCCGCTTGGGCGGGGATGACCCTGCGCGCGAGCGCGCAAGGTCACTTGTTCGCCGCGATCGCCGCCTCGTAGCCCGCGGCGTCGAGCAGCGCGCCGAGGTCGCCGGGGTTGACGGGCTTGAGCCGGAACATCCACGCGCCGAACGCGTCGGCATTGATCGACTCGGGCTTGTCCTTCAACGACTCGTTGATCGCCACGACCTCGCCGGCGATCGGCGCGTATACGTCGGATGCGGCCTTGACCGACTCGACCACCGCGCAGGCCTCGCCGCCCTTCAACTGGCGGCCGACCTCGGGCAGTTCGACGTAGACGAGATCGCCGAGCGCGTCCTGCGCGAACTCGGTGATCCCGACCGTCATCGTACCGTCGGCTTCCTGCCGCACCCATTCGTGGCTGCTCGTGTATTTCAGGTTGGCTGGGACTTTCACTGTGCTCTCCAGTCTGCATTCAAATCCGTTCGCCCGGAGCCTGTCGAAGGGCTCGACACGAACGGGACCGATCGGGCGCAATCCGCGATCCGCAATCCTCAAATCAACGCCTTCCCGTTCCGCACGAACGGATACCTCGTCACGAGCGCGTTCGCCGGCTTGCCGCGGATGTCGACCTGCACGGTGTCGCCGACCGCAACCTGCGCCGGCACGCGCGCGAGCGCGATCGAAAAGCCGAGCGTCGGCGAGAACGTGCCGCTGGTGATCTCGCCTTCGCCGTGCGCCGTCGTCACCTTCTGATGCGCGCGCAACACGCCACGGTCGAGCAGCTTCAGCCCGACGAGCTGGCGCAGATGGCCGGCGGCGAGCTGCTTTTCCAGCGCGGCGCGGCCGATGAAGTCGCGCGACTCCTTGAAGTCCACGGTCCACGCGAGCCCCGTTTCGAGCGGCGTGACCGTCTCGTCCATGTCCTGCCCGTACAGCGCCATGCCGGCCTCGAGCCGCAGCGTGTCGCGCGCGCCGAGCCCGCATTGCGCCACGCCTTCGGCGACGAGCCGCTGCCAGAGGTCGGGCGCTTCGTCGGCCGGCAGCACGACCTCGCAGCCGTCCTCGCCGGTGTAGCCGGTGCGGGCGATGAAGAACTCGTCGACGACCGCCGCGCCGAACGGCTTCAGCCGGTCGATCGCCGCCGCCGCGTCGCCGTCGATCCCTTCGAACACCTCGCGCAGAATCGCGCGCGCCTGCGGGCCTTGCACCGCGATCATCGCCAGCTCGCGCCGCGGCAGGATCGACACCGGCAGCCTGCGGTCGTGCGCGACCTTGTGCATCCACGCGACGTCCTTGTCCGCGGTCGCCGCGTTGACGACGAGCCGGTAATGGTCCGTGTGAATCCAGTAGGCGATCAGATCGTCGATCACGCCGCCCGCCTCGTTGAGCATGCACGAGTACAGCGCCCTGCCGGGGGTGAGCTTGAGCACGTCGTTGGCGAGCAGCGTGCGCAGGAAATCGCGGCTGCCCGCGCCGTCGAGGTCGACCACGCGCATGTGCGACACGTCGAACATGCCCGCCTTGCGGCGCACCGCGTGGTGCTCCTCGATCTGCGAGCCGTAGGCGAGCGGCATTTCCCAGCCGCCGAAGTCCACCATCCTGGCGCCGGCGGCGACGTGGGTTGCGTACAGCGGCGTGCGTTTCAGGCTCATCGGGCACTCGTCGGCGAAAAAGAGACACGGGCGCTGGCCGGCTCGCGTCGGCTCGCACCCCTCTGTCCTTTTGCCTGAGAGTTTGAGGCGGCGGCCGCCTGCTGCCCCTTCGGCGCCGGCGTCACGTCGCGTGCGCCGGTCTCTCCAGAGTCGCTCGCACGCCGCGGTTCCTTGAACCTGAGCGATTACGGGTGGATTGCGCCTTCGGCGGCGCCGGCCGCCTCGAAGACCGGCCGGCACGCTCTCCCGCGTCGCGCTGTGAGCGAGGGCGAAGGATACCGCAGTGGAACGTGGCTACGGAAGGCGGCCATCGCGGCGCACGACGGGCGTGGACCCCAAGTAAGCCCTCCGAGTCGTATGCTTGGACGACTGATGTTCCCTGGACCATCGCGTATCGCCTGCTTAGGCGATCGGCTCGAATAGGACGACCTGGACGCGTTCACAGTGCGAGGATCAGTCTCTCATGACTCCGATTGCAGGCACCCCTTACGAGGTTGATGACGCGCAGTTCGGCACGACCCGTCAGATCGCCGAGCGCGTCAAGGTTATGCGCGCTGTTGGCACGCTGACGCCCGAAGTCCTGACCAAGCTGCGGAAGTTCTTCCGGATCAAGAACATCTACCACTCCAATGCCATCGAAGGAAACACCTTGGATATTGGAGAAACGCGCCTCGTTGTCGAGCAGGGCCTGACTTTGACTGGCAAACCACTCAAGGATCAAGTGGAGGCGAAGAACCTGTCAGCGGCTCTCGACTTCCTGGAGGAACTAGCTACCGCGAGAGATCGGCCAATCACGGAGGCCGATGTCCGCCAAATCCACTTTCTCGTCCTCAAGGGCATTAACGACGCCAACGCGGGCTCATATCGGACCGTTCCAGTCGAGATTAGCGGTTCGCATTTCAAGCCGCCGGCGCCTGAGTCGATCCCCGCTCAGATGAACCAATTCGGTACCTGGCTACAGGAAGCAAGCGTCCCCGGCATTCGCTTCACAGTTGACGAAGCGCTTCTGGCTGCCGCCGCTGCTCATACGTGGTTCGTCACCATCCATCCATTCATCGATGGCAACGGCCGAGTAGCTCGCCTCCTGATGAACCTCATGCTGATGCGCTTCGGGTATCCAATTGCGGTCATTACGCGTGAAGATCGGTATCGGTACTACGAGGCGCTTGAAGTCTCGCAGAGCTCGGACTTGACCCCGTTTCTGGCCTTGCTCGTCGAGTGCACGGCAGAGAGCCTGGAGGAATACGAGGCTGCGGCAAGAGAACAACGTGCAGCAACCGAGTGGGCGCGGTCTATCGCAAGTAAGCTTGACCAGAAGGAGAAGACTCGCGCCTCAAACCAATACGAAGTCTGGAAGAGCGCCATGGATCTCTTGAAGAGCTTGTTCAAGCAGACCGCGGAAATGCTGGATGCCAGCGCTACGCTAGGCCACATCTATTTCAAGGACTTCGGGACACTCGAGTTCGAAAAGTATCTCGCTCTTAAAAGCTACGGATCCGCGAAGAAGACTTGGTTTTTTCGACTCGACTTTCGCATCGGTCAGAAGTCAGCGCGATACTTGTTCTTCTTTGGCTCGCCAAGCCAAGCCCTTCGCCGCGACACAGACGTTACGCTCCACATCAGTCGCGAGGAGCCACCAGGGTCCTTCTTCTACGAGCGGCTGGACGCGCTAACCGCCCCAAATCTCCCGAACATGGTGGAGATTGGGTACAAGCAAGCAGCCGAAGAATTCCTTGTTCGAGGACGAGACAACCGCATTCGGCCCGAGAAAGTGGATTCCGTGTGCAGACGGTTCGCACAAGAGGTCGTGGAGCGGCATTTTGGCGGGTGAGGCGCGCGTACGCGTGAGGCGACCGGACATTGCGGTTCGTCCGCTGCAAGTCGTGCGGGTGTGTGACGCACTGGGAGCCGCTGAAGCGCGGTCCGGCGAGCAGGATCGGCCTCGACGCGCGCGACTTCGAGCCGCGTGAAGTCGCGGGCGCGCGCCTGCGACGGCTCGACGCCGCGTCGTCGTGGAAGTGCCTCGATTGAAGCCGGCAACAGCAGTGCGGCTGATGGCACAAGTGCCGCCAGAAGCCTTGCTGCGGCACCGTTCCACGGACGGCACGCTCGGAGCGCCGATCGACTCGACCTCGGTAGTATCATCCGACTACCCAATTGTCGGAACGATTCAATGAGCACCGTTGCCACCAGCCTCAAGCTTCCCGCGCGTGTGAAGAGGCGGATCGAAGCGGTCGCCAAGCGCATCGGCCTGACCCCCCATGCCTTCATGCTGCAGGCGATCGAAACCGAACTGGAGGCGGCCGAGCGCTATCGCCGATTCATCGACGACGCGCTTGCGGCCGAGAAGGAGATGGAGGCGGGCGGCAAGGGCATCGCGCTCGACGAGGCGCGCGCATATTTCGAGGCGCTGGCGCGCGGTAAACCCGCTGCCCGTCCACGGCCCAAGCCGTGGCGCAAGTAGTCCTTTCGGCGCGCGCCCTCGAAGATATCGAGCGGCTGCGGGAATTCCTGCTCCAGACGGTGCCGGAGATGGCCGAGCCCCGCACGGCGAGCGTATTCGATGCGCTCGCCGTGCTGGACGCGCACCCGCGGATCGGACGACGCAAGAGCGGCGAACTGCGAGAACTCGTCATCGGCCAGGGTCGCACTGGCTATCTGGCGCTGTATGTCTACGACGAGATCCGTGACATCGTTCGGGTCCTGCGGCTGCGGCATCAGCGTGAGGCGGGATACAGGGATTGATGAGGCCGGTCCCGGAAAATCGGCACGCCGACAGTTCGCGTTTCCTTGAGACTCGCCGCAGCCCGGCAGCTTCACCCGGCCCCGTGCACCCGGAACGAACTCCCGCGCGGCCGATCCAAAATCATGCCTTCGTCGCAGGAAAGGAGGCGTTATGAACCGGATGCGATGGCAGGACTGGGCGGCGGTCGTGTTGGGCTTGTGGCTGATCGCCGCACCGTGGGTGCTGGGTTACTCGGACGTGGGGGCTGCGACGAGGAGCGGCGTCCTCGCCGGACTCGGGGTGATCGCGCTCGAATTCGCCGACGCGTTCCGTCCGGACCCGTGGCCCGAGCTGAGGAGCTTCCTGCTCGGACTGTGGATCGCCGTGTCGCCGATGCTGCTGGGCTTCGCGACGCACACGCTCGCGATGACGAACACCGCGGTGGTCGGTATCCTGATCGTCTGGCTGTGCCTGTCGGCGATTGTTGCGATGCGCAGGAAAGAATCCAGCCCGAGCCACTGAAGCCAGACCACGAGGGCCGCGATTGCGGCCCTCGTTTCTTCTCCGTCTCGCGCGTCGACGGATCTCCTACGCTTTGCCTTTTGCGACTTCGGCTTCGTACCGCGCCTTGTTTTCCGCATTCGGCGGATAAAGCCCCGGCAACGCGGCGCCGCCCTCGACCTCGCGCATGATCCACCCTTCGAGCCGTTCCTGCTCGACGGACTGCGCGACCACGTCGTCGAGCAACGCGGCGGGGATCAGCACGGCGCCGTCGGCGTCGGCGACGATCACGTCGTTCGGGAACACCGCGACACCGCCGCAGCCGATCGGCTGCTGCCAGGCGACGAAGGTGAGCCCGGCGACGGAAGGCGGCGCGGCGGCGCCGCGGCACCAGACGGGCAGCCCGGTCGCGAGCACGCCGGTGACGTCGCGCACCACACCGTCCGTCACGAGCGCGGCCACGCCGCGCCTGGCCATGCGCGCGCACAGGATGTCGCCGAAGATGCCCGCGTCGGCGACACCCATCGCGTCGACGACCGCGATGCAGCCGGCGGGCATCGCCTCGATCGCGGCGCGCGTGGAGATCGGCGAACTCCATGACTCCGGCGTGGCGAGATCCTCGCGCGCGGGCACGAAGCGCAGCGTGAACGCGCGGCCGACGACGCGCGGCTGATCCGGTCGCAGCGGCCGCGCGCCGCGCAGCCAGACATTGCGCAGGCCTTTCTTCAGCAGCACCGTCGTCAACGTGGCGGTGGTGACGGTGGAGAGGGTTGCGGCGATCTTCGGGTCGAGCGAAAGGGGGGCGACGTTCATGGTCACGGGATCGGTGGATTCGTCGTTCGTCGGGCGGGATTGCCTTCACTGCAACCCTCTCCCGCCGATGCGGGAGAGGGAACGGGGCAAGTCATCCGAGTTCCTTGAGCCGTTTCTCCTGCCTGCGCACCAGCCGTTCGATGTCGGCGATGTCGGCGGCGGAGAGCTTGGGGCCGGGCTTGCGGATCGTCTCGGAGGCTATGACCCCGCGCTTGACCATCAGGTGCTTGCGCACCGCGAGCCCGACGTTCGGCTGCTGCTCGTAGCGCGCGAGCGGCAGATAGGCGTCGAATAGATCGTGCGCGCGTTCGACGTCGCCGCGCGCGTGCGCCGCCACGACATCGACCATCATCTCTGGATACGCGAAGCCGTTCATCGCGCCGTCGGCGCCGCGCGCAAGCTCCTCCGGCAGGAAGAGCCCCCCGCCGTTGCCGGTGAGGATCGAGATACGACGCACTTCGCCGCGCTCGCTCGCGGCGCGGATCGCGGCGAGCTTCGCAAGCCCCGGGCATTCCTCGTGCTTGAGCATCACGCAAGTCGAAATCGACCGGATCACGCGCAAGATCGCCGAGGCGGGCATCACCACGCCGGTGGCGAGCGGGTGATCCTGCAGCACCCAGGGCGTTTCGGGGCCGAGCGCCTCGGCGACGTTCTCGAAGTAGCTCACGACCTGCTCGTCGCTGCGCAGCCCGGCGGCGGGAGCCACCATCACGCCCGAAGCGCCGAGGTCCATCACGCTTGCAGCGAGTTCCCTCATCGCGGCGAGCCCCGGCGACGAGACGCCGACCACGACCGGAACAAGATCGCGCACGCGATCGAGCACGCGCTTGACGAAGGTGCGCGCTTCGTCGGTCGTGAGCTTGGGCGCCTCGCCCATGATGCCGAGCAGCGTGAGCCCCGTCGCGCCGCGCTCGAGGTAGAAGTCGACCATGCGGTCGGTGCTTTCGAGGTCCAGCAGCCCGCTGTCGGTGAAGGGCGTGACAGCGATCAGATAGACGCCGCGGGCGGATTCGTCGAGTCGGGCCATGGAATGCAAGTCTCCTTGATGGGTCGGTCTTTCATCCCCTTGTAAAGGGGGATCGAGGGGGACTTTGCGTTGTCTCGATAGTGGAGCACTGGAGGAAATCCCCCCTGCCCCCTTTACGAAAGGGGGGGTGAGATGAGGCGCAGCTACTTCCTGAAGGCAACGCGCGGCGTATCGCTGACGCAATCGACGTAGTAGTCGATACGGCCGTCGTGGCGCAGCTTCACCAGCCCGTGGATGTCGGTCTCGAAGCCGGGGAACTTCAGGTTGAAGTCGCGCGCGAACTTCAGGTAGTTGACGATCTTTGCGTTGATGCGCTCGCCCGGGATCAGCAGCGGGATGCCGGGCGGATAAGGCGTCAGCAGCACCGCCGAGACACGTCCGTCGAGTTCGTCGATCGGCACGCGCTCGACCTCCCAGTGCGTCATCTTCGCGTACGCGTCGGCCGGCCGCATCACCGGCTCCATCTCCGACAGGTACATCTCGGTGGTCAGCCGCGCGATGTCGTTGGCGCGGTAGACGGCGTGGATCGCGTCGCACAGCTCGCGCAGTCCCATGCGTTCGTAGTTCGGATGCGCGCGAACGAACTCGGGCATCACGCGCCACAGCGGCTGGTCCTTGTCGTAGTCGTCCTTGAACTGCTGGAGTTCCGTGACCATCGTGTTCCAGCGGCCCTTGGTGATGCCGATCGTGAACATGATGAAGAACGAATACAGCCCGGTCTTCTCGACGATGATGCCGTGCTCGGCGAGGTACTTGGTGACGATCGACGCCGGAATACCTGATTCGGCGAACGAGCCGTCCACGTCGAGCCCGGGCGTGATCACGGTCGCCTTGATCGGGTCGAGCATGTTGAAGCCCGGGGCGAGGTCGCCGAACCCGTGCCAGCGCTCGCCGGGCTTGAGCATCCAGTCCTCGCGCGAGCCGATACCTTCGTCGGCCAGATGCTCGGGGCCCCAGACCTTGAACCACCACGACTCGCCTAGTTCCGCCTGCACCTTGCGCATCGCGCGACGGAAATCCAGCGCCTCGGCGATCGACTCCTCCACCAGCGCGGTGCCGCCCGGCGGCTCCATCATCGCGGCGGCGACGTCGCAACTGGCGATGATCGCGTACTGCGGCGACGTCGACACGTGCATGTGGTACGACTCGTTGAACTGGAACGCGTCGAGCGCCTCGCGCTCGGAGTCCTGCACGAGGATCTGCGACGCCTGCGACAGCCCCGCCAGCAGCTTGTGCGTCGACTGCGTGGAAAAGATCATCGAGATCTTGTTGCGCGGCCGGCCGTGGCCGATCGCGTGCATGTCGCGATAGAAATCGTGAAACGCCGCGTGCGGCAGCCACGCTTCGTCGAAGTGCAGCGTGTCGATCGCGCCGTCGAGCAGGCGCTTGATCGTCTCGACGTTGTACACGATGCCGTCGTAGGTGCTCTGCGTGATCGTCAGCACGCGCGGCATGCCGGGGTCGCGCTGGATCAGCGGATGCGTGGCGATCTTGCGCGCGATCGACTCGGGCCTGAACTCGTCGAGCGGGATCGGCCCGATGATGCCGTAGTGGTTGCGGGTCGGCATCAGGAACACCGGGATCGCGCCGGTCATCACGATCGCGTGCAGCACGCTCTTGTGACAGTTGCGGTCGACGACGACGACGTCGCCGGGCGCGACCATGTAGTGCCAGACGATCTTGTTCGCGGTCGACGTGCCGTTGGTGACGAAAAACAGATGGTCGCAACCGAAGATGCGCGCGGCGTTGCGCTCGCTCGCCGCCACCGGCCCCGTGTGGTCGAGCAACTGGCCGAGCTCCTCGACCGCATTGCACACGTCGGCTCTGAGCAGGTTTTCGCCGAAGAACTGGTGGAACATGTGGCCGACCGGGCTCTTCAGGAACGCCACGCCGCCCGAGTGGCCCGGGCAGTGCCACGAGTAGCTGCCGTCCTGCGCGTAGTGCGTCAGCGCGCGGAAAAACGGCGGCGCCAGGCTGTCGAGGTAGGCGCGCGCCTCGCGCACGATGTAGCGCGCGACGAACTCCGGCGTGTCCTCGAACATGTGGATGAAGCCGTGCAGCTCGCGCAGCACGTCGTTCGGGATGTGGCGCGAGGTGCGCGTCTCGCCGTACAGGAAGATCGGGATGTGCGCGTTGCGCCAGCGGATCTCCTGCACGAACTCGCGCAGCGCTTCGACCGCCTCGTTCTGCGGTGTGGCCGGGTCGTCCGCGCGGCCGGCGAAGCGCTGCGGCGGATTCGGCTCGGTGAACTCCTCGTCGTCGATCGACACGATGAAGGCGGAGGCGCGGCTGCTCTGCTGCGCGAAGCTCGCGAGATCGCCGTAGCTGGTGACGCCGAGCACCTCCACGCCTTCGTTCTCGATCGCCTTCGCGAGCGCGCGGATGCCCAGCCCGCTCGCGTTCTCGGAGCGGAAGTCCTCGTCGATGATGACGATCGGAAAGCGGAAGCGCATCGGCACGGCGGATCTGCGCGCGGCGGTTCGCGCGCCCGTTGTCGCGGAAGAAGCCGCGGATTATCGGCGGGCAGACGGGGGTGTCAAGGAACGCGGCGCGCGGATTCGATGTCCGCCAAGCCCCGCCGCGTTACTGGCTGCGCACCATCTGCACGATCCGCGCGACGTCGACGGTGCGCGCCTGCTGCTCGATCTGCGGCTGGTACTGCCGCTGCAGCGACTTCGCCTGCCCGAGCATCGCGGCGAACGCCTCCTTCAGCATCTGCGCGTTCATCGTGCGGCCGCCCGCGTAGTAGCGCTTGGCCACGTGGCCGAGCGCGTAGGTCGTCGCGAACGAAAACGCGACGCCGGTCGCGCCGCGCGCCAGCCCCCCGAACATGCGCCCTGCGGCCTTGCCGAACAGCCCGCCGATCAGCTTGCGGCCGATCTCCTCGAGGTACTGGCCGGTGAGGCCCACGCCGACGGCGGCGAGGAAGTCCTTGACGTGGCCGCGGTCGAGCGCGTAGCCGTGCGCCTTGCCGATGCGATAGACCATTTTCATCTGCAGCGGAATGATCGCCATCGAGGCCACCGACTGCGGCAGCAACTCGAGCGCACCGTTCAGTATCGAGTAATTCAGGATCATCTTGTCCAGCTCGGCGTCGGACAAGGACGGCGCCGACGCGACGACCGCGCCGGGCGGTGGCGCGGGTTCGAGCGGCACCGTCGCCAGCGCATCGGCGGTGGCGGCGGGTTCGGCCATCGCGGGCTGCGACAGTCCGAGCGCCTGGCCGAGCTCGGCGAGGAAACGCGTCTCCGCGTCGTTGCGCAGGCCGTCGGCATCGCACACGCCGACCGCCAGCTCGAACGCAAGCTGGCGCAGCTCGGGCGAAGCGAGTTTCGCGGCCTGCGCGGCGAGCGTCGTCCGCTTGAGCAGCACGTCCTGGTACAGCGCGGCGAAGTTGACCTCGCCGTCGTCCACCGCATCGGCCACGCGCCGGATCTCCTCACGCTCGCGCTCGGCCTTGGAGCCGTCGGCGAAGGCGGCGAAAAGGGCGATCGTCAGCAGGGACTTCTGTTCGTCGGCGGTCATCGTTCGGGCCCTCCCGGGGACATGTTGTGCGCAGGCGCAGCATATCGGGGCCGTGCCGCCCGTTTCCGATCGGGGAAACCCGCCCGCCCGGCCGGACGGATTGCCGGCATTCGCGTCGCCTTCCGGTCCGGAATATGCTCACGATCCGTCGGGTTGGATCCCGCTGTGAATCGCCTATGAACGCCATCACCGAAATCGACATTTCGCGCATCGCCCGCGTGCTGCCGTCGTTCGCCTCGCTTCCGACCGAGCTGCGCGAGGCGGTGGCGCAGAACGTCACGCTGATGAGCTTTCCCGCGGGCGCTTCGATCTTCCGCGAGCGCGACGGCTGCACGGGCCTACCGATCGTGCTGCGCGGGCGCGTCCGCGTGGCGCGGCGGCTGCCCAACGGACACGAGGTCGGGCTGTACGACGTCGAGGCGGGCGAGACCTGCGTGCTGTCGACGAGCTGCCTGCTCGGTGGGACGAGCTACGGCGCGCACGGCGACTGCCTGACCGACGTCGAGATCGCGGTGCTGCCGACCGCGTTGTTCGATCGCCTCGTCGCCGAGCACCGGCCGTTCCGCGAAGACGTGTTCCACATCTTCGGCGACCGGCTGATGCGCCTGATGGAACTGGTCGAGGCCGTCGGCTTCCAGCGGCTCGACCAGCGGCTCGCGGCCGCGCTGCTCGGCAGGGGCCAGCGGATCGAAACCTCGCACGAGCAGCTCGCCCGCGAATTGGGCGTTTCGCGCGAGTCGGTGAGCCGGCAGTTGAAGCACTTCGAGGAAAACGGCTGGGTCAAGCTCGGCCGCGGCGTGATCGAGATCGTGCAGCCGCGCGCGCTGCGTGCGCAGGCCGCCGGCGGCGCGGCGGCCGTGACTGCAGTCACTGATCGGTCCGGACAGCCCACCTAGGCTTGCGGTGCCGTACGGAAGGCGAAGTCGTTTCCCGGGCACGAACCTTCGAGGAGGAAGAAGTCATGAAAGCCAACGTTGGAGGCGCGGATCGTGCGATCCGCATCGTTGCGGGCCTGGCGTTGATCGCCTTGACCCTGTTGAACGTCATCGGACCTTGGGGCTGGATCGGCGTCGTGCCGTTGCTCACGGGCATCTTCCGCTTCTGCCCGGCGTATTCGCTGTTCGGCATGAGCACCTGCCCGATGAAGGACGCGGCCGCGTCCAAGTAGCCGCCCCACCCGACCGCGAGGGCCGCCCGGGTCCGCCCGTGCGGCCCTTTTTGTCGCCGGTCATCCGGCTCGAACGACCGTGCACTAGACTCGCCCGCCGAACAAGTGGAGAGCGCAATGAAGATCCTGGTCCCGGTCGACGGCAGCAAGTTCAGCACAGCGGCGGTCGATTTCATCGCGTCGCGCGCGACGCTGATCGGCGGCTCGCCCGAGGTCGAGCTGCTGAACGTCCAGCTTCCGATCCCGGTGCGCGCCGCGCGCGTCGTCGGCAAGGAGGTCGTCAAGTCGTACTACGAGGACGAGTCCGGTCGCGTGCTGAAGCCCGCGCTGGCGGCACTGAAAAGAGCCGGGCTCGAAGCGACGGGCACCTACGCGGTCGGCCACCCGGGCGAGGAGATCGCGGCGGCCGCGGACCGCGACAAGGCCGATCTGATCGTGATGGGTTCGCACGGCCACGGTGCGCTCGCCGGGCTGATCCTCGGCTCGACGACCAACGCCGTGCTCGCGCGCACCAAGAAGCCGATCCTCGTGCTGCGCGCCAAGGAAGCGCCGCGCGGCGACTCGCTGAAGGTCGGCATTGCGGTCGACGGCAGCAAGTACGGAAAGGAGGCGGTGCGTTACGTGATAAAACATCGCGACCTGTTCGGCGCCGCGCCGCAGATCGTGTTGCTGCACGTCGTTCCCGATTTCGCCGGCGCGGCGATGCCTGACATGGCCGGCATCGCGATGCCCGCGTTCACCGAGGACGAGATCAGGGCGATGCAGAAGAAGGCCTTCGACGCCGCGCTCGACCCGGTGCGCAAGCTGCTGCACAAAGAAGGCCTGAGTGCCGAGGAAGTCTGCCTGGTCGGCAATCCGGGCGACGAGATCTCGGCCTACGCGAAGAAGAAAAAGCTCGACGTGCTGGTGATGGGCTCGCACGGTTACGGCGCGTTCAAGGCCGCGGTGCTCGGTTCGACCGCCACGCGCGTGGCCGCGCACTGCGAGACGCCGCTGCTGCTGATTCGCGACGCGTAGTCCACGCGCCGGGCGCGAGCCACGGCGCGCGCAGCGCCGTCGCGTTTCCGAAGGCGGCGTTCGCTGCGCGCGCAATGCGAGAATCGCCGCCGCCATGGACGCCGCCCGCGCCGACTCGACGCCGCGCCCGCTGCCGGCCACGTCGCCGCGGGTCGCGTCCCCGGTGCTGGCGTGGTTCTTCGTCGTCGTTTGGGGATCGGGTTATCTCGCGACCAAGGTCGGCCTGCAGTACGCGCCGCCGTTCACGTTTCTCACGCTGCGCTTCGCGTTCGGTGCGCTGGTGCTCGTGCTGCTGCTCGTGGTCTGGCATCGGCGCGAGCCGCTGCGCTGGCCCGCGAGCGCGCGCGAACGGATCCACGTCGTCGTCGCCGGGCTGCTGATGCATGCCGCCAACCTCGGCGCGAGCCATTACGCGCAATACCTCGGCATGTCGGCGGGCATCGTCGCGCTCGTGCTCGCGGTGCAGCCGCTCGCGACCGCGATCATCGCCGCGGCGCTGATGAACGAGCGGCTGCGGCCGTACCAGTGGTTCGGCGTGCTGCTCGGCCTGCTCGGCGTGGCTTTCGTCGTCTGGCACAAGATCGACGTGCGCGCGGTGAGCCTCGGCGCGACCGCCGCGGTGCTGATCGCGCTTGCCGCGATCACGATCGGCACGCTGTATCAGCGCGCGTTCTGCCCGACAGTCGACCTGCGGACGGCGTCGCTCACCCAGTTTCTCGCCACGTTCGCCGCGCTGGCACCGCTGGCGGTGGCCGTCGAAGGCTTTCCGGTGCGCTGGGCGTGGGGGCTGCTCGGCGCGATCGCGTATCTGGTGATCCTGGCGTCGATCCTCGCGGTCAACGCGCTGCACACGCTGATGCGGCGGGGCGAGGCCACGCGCGTGACGAGCCTGCTGTATCTGACGCCAGTGATCGCGGTGATCCTCGAATGGGCGATGTTCGGCGTCGTGCCGACCGCGCTGACGCTGATCGGCATCGTCGTCACCTGCGGCGGTGTGGCACTCGTGGCCTGGCGCGCGCGAAGCCGCGAATAGCCGGCACCGCGCGGCGCAATCCGGCGGCGGCCGGCGCGCCGCGCCGCGTAAACTGCCGGGCACAACAAGCTTCATGCCGCTGTCGCGCATCCTCGCTTTCGTCGTGCTGTCGCACACCGCCTTCGGTGCCGCGCGGGTCACGGCGTCGCTGTACGCGCTCGCCCACAAGGCGTCGGCCTTCACGGTCGGCGTGCTGATGGCGCTGTTCGCGCTCGTGCCGATGCTGCTGGCGATGCGCGCCGGCCGCTGGCTCGATGCGGTCGGCCCGGGCAGGCCGCTGGCGACGGGCACCGCTTTGATGAGCGCGGGCGTGCTGCTGCCCGCGGCGTTTCCGTACGAGGTGGCGGACATCGGTCCGCTGCTCGTGGCCTGCGCGCTGATCGGCACCGGCTTCATGCTCCTGCAGATGACGGTGCAGCAGATCGTCGGACACCAGGCCGCGCCCGAGAACCGCGCCGCCGCGTTCTCCGTGCTCGCGCTCGGGCTCTCGACCTCGAGCCTGATCGGCCCGGTCGCCAGCGGCGTGCTGATCGACACGCTCGGCCATCGCGCCGCATTCGGCGCGATGTTCGGGCTGCTCGCCGCGGCCGCGGCGTTGCTTGCGCATCAGCGGCACCAACTGCCGCAGCATCGCGCGCCGACCGCCGCGGGCGACGACAAGCCGATGTTCGAGCTGCTGCGCCACCGCGAGATCCGCAACGTGCTGATCGCCAGCGGTCTGGTGTCGATGGCGTGGGACCTGCAGACCTTCATGATCCCTGTGTACGGCACGCGGGTCGGGCTGTCGGCTTCCGAAATCGGGCTCGTGCTCGGCAGCTTCGCGACGGCAACCTTCGCGATCCGGCTGGCGATGCCGCGCATCGCGCGCACGTACCGCGAGTGGCAGGTGCTGATCTTCACGCTGTTCACGGCCTGCCTCGCGTTCGCGCTGATCCCGCTGTTCGAGCGGCTGCTTCCGCTCGCGGCGGCGGCTTTCCTGCTCGGGCTGGGGCTGGGGGCCGCGCAGCCGAACGTGATGTCGCTGATCCATGCGCGTTCGCCGGCCGGCCGAGTGGGCGAGGCGCTCGGCCTGCGCACGACGATCATGAACGGCAGCCACGTCGTGCTGCCGCCGGTGTTCGGCGCCTTCGGTGCGGTAGTCGGCGCCGCGGCCGTGTTCTGGACGATGGCCGCGCTGCTTGGCGCGGGCGGCGCGGCGGCCTGGCGGCACGTCCGCGCGCACACATGAGGCGCAACGAACACCGGAGCGCAAGCGCGGGCGCGAATCTCGCCGACCTGCCGCGCCTGTCGCCGCACGATCTGGCGCAATCGCTCGCCACCACGCTCGCGCACTGGCACGGTCGCGAACCGCTGTGGGTGTTCGGCTACGGATCGCTGATCTGGAACCCCGAGTTCGAGTTCGACCGCCGCGTCCCGGCGCGCGTGTACGGCTACCACCGCAAGCTGTGCCTGCGCTCGGTGCGCAACCGCGGCACGCCGGAATGCCCCGGGCTGGTCGCGGGGCTGGACCGCGGCGGCTCTTGCGCGGGCATCGCGTACCGCGTTCCGGCCGACAGCGTGCGCGCGCAGTTCGCGCGATTGTGGGAACGCGAGATGTTCATGGGTTCGTATACGCCGCGCTGGCTGCAGGTGCGGCGGATCGACCGCGCCGGCACGCTGACCGCGCTCGCCTTCGTGGTCCGCCGCGACGCGCCGAACTACTGCGGCTGGCTCGGCGAGCGCGAGACGATCGACGTGCTCGCGCGCGCCCGCGGCCGCTTCGGATCGAGCCTCGATTACCTGCTGCGCACCGTCGAAGGACTGCGCGCCGAAGGGCTCGCCGATCCTCACCTCGAGCGGCTCGCGCACCGCGCGCAGCGGCTGCTCGGCACGGCACGGCAGCGGCGATGAGTCGCGTCGTTAGACTGCGCATGCCATGAAGAACATCGCGCAGATCCGCACCGACTACAAGCGCGGCGCGCTCGACGAGGAACACGCCGACACCGATCCGATCCGCCAGTTCGCGCGCTGGTGGGAAGAAGCGGTCGCCGCGGAGGTGCTCGAAGTCAACGCGATGACGCTCGCCACCGCCGACGCGCAGGGGCGTCCGTCGGCACGCACCGTGCTGCTGAAGGCCTTCGACGCGAACGGCTTCGTCTTCTACACGAACTACGAAAGCCGCAAGGGGTTGGAACTCGCCGCGAACCCGCGCGCCTGCCTGCTGTTCTTCTGGGCCGAGCTGGAGCGGCAGGTACGGATCGACGGCGACGTGGAGCGCACCACTGCCGAGGAGTCGGACGAGTATTTCGCGAGCCGCCCGCTCGCCAGCCGCGTCGGCGCGTGGGCTTCGCCGCAGAGCCGGCCGATCCCCGGCAAAGCGTGGCTGCTCGCGCGCGCGGCCGAAATGGGCGTGCGTCACGGCCTGCATCCGCCGCGTCCGCCGTACTGGGGCGGATTCCGCGTTCGCCCGCAGGCGATCGAATTCTGGCAGGGACGTCCGTCGCGGCTGCACGATCGGCTGCTGTACACGCGTGACAACGAAGTCTGGACGCGCACGCGGCTCGCGCCGTGAGTTTGCGAGCGCGTCTTAACGCCTGCGGGCTAGGCCGTCTGCCGGCGCGCGGTGCCGGTGGGCAACCGTGGCTAGAATCGGGCCTACTTCGAGGGGGCATCCCATGAGCGAAGAGAACATCTCGGTCATCATCGTCGAGGACGAGCCGGAGTTCCGGCGCCGCTTCGCGCAGATCGTCGAGAACGAACCGAGCATGCGGCTCGTCGGCGTGGCGGCGAACAAGCGCGAGGCGCAGGCGCTGATCGACAAGGAGAACTTCGACGTGATGATGATCGACCTCGGTCTGCCCGACGGCAGCGGGATCGACCTGATCCGCAGCGTCAGCCAGAGAAAGCCCGACGTCGACATCATGGTGGTCACGGTTTTCGGCGACGAGCAGCACGTCGTCTCGTCGATCGAGGCGGGGGCGACCGGCTACATCTTGAAGGATTCGACACCGGCCGACGTGATCTCGTGCATCCGCCTGCTGCGCGCGGGCGGTTCGCCGGTCAGCCCGGTGGTCGCGCGCAGCGTGCTGCGCGCGATCCGCAACCGCATGGGCCCGAGTACGCCGGCGCGCGTGGCCAACCCGGAGTCCAATCCCCTGTCGGCGCGCGAAACGGAAATCCTGCAGTTGCTCGCCAAAGGCATGAGCTTCAACGAGATCGGCGAGATCCTCGGGATCTCGCCGCACACGGTGACCGCGCACATCAAGAAGATCTACCGCAAGCTCGCGGTGCACTCGCGCGGAGAAGCCGTCTACGAAGCGACCCAGATGGGTCTGCTGAAGAATTGACGCGGCGCGTGTCCGCGATCGCGATCGTCCTGTCGGCCGCGTGCAAGCTGCGCGCGGCGATCGCGACGGCATCGCCGCTCGTGCTGGCGTGCCTGGTCGCCGCGGTTGCGCCGGCGCGCGCGGAGATCGTCGCCGCCGTCGAGTGGAGCGCAACCGCCGTCGGCGAAGCGCCCGCGCCCGACGCACATTGGACCCGGTTCGACCTGCCGCTGCGTTGGTCGGCCGGCGAAGCGAACGCGCTGCAGGGCGTGGCGCTGCGCATGAAGTTCAATCTCGCCGCGCCGCCCGCCGAAGCGTGGGCCGTGCTGATCGGCAACGCCGCCAACGGCGGCCGCGTCAGCGTCAACGGCCGTTTCATCGGCGCGATCCGTATGCCCGACGAGCGCTCGCATGTGCGCTGGCGCCGCCCGCATCTGCTCGCGATCGATCCGTCGCTGCTCGTGACCGGAGAAAACGTGCTGCTGGTGCAGACCGCCTACCGCGGCGGCATGCACGTGTTTGCTAGCGTGGAGATCGGTACGCTCGCGCAGATGTCGGCGCGCTACGACGAGCGGTTCTTTCTGTCGTACACGCTGACCTGGATCGGTGCCACCCTGGCCGCACTCATCGCGCTGCTGTTCGGCGTGCTGTGGCTGCGGCGGCCCGAACCGCTGCTCGCGCTGCTGGCGGTCGCAGCGGCCTTGTGGGTCGTTCGCTCGAGCTACTTCCTGATCGAGACGATGCCGCTCGCGCTGCGCTTCTGGCTGCGGCTCGCGTACTACGCGGCGAGCGGCGGCTTCGCCGCGGTGATGACGATGGCGCTGCTGCGCCTGTCGGGGCGGCGCGAGTCGCGCGATCTGTGGCTGGTGCTCGGCTATGCGGCGATCGGTCCGCTGCTGCTCGCCGTCACCGCGCAGCACGCCGCGCCCTTCATCGAGCAGCTCTGGATGCCGGGGCTGGTCGTGATGGCCGGTATCGGCTTCGGCTACGCGGTGCTGCAGCGCTCGCGCCGGCGCGAGGCGCCGCCGCTGGTGCTGCTCGCGGCGATGGCGCTCGCGCTGGCGGCGGCCGTGCACGACTTCCTGCTGTCGCGCGGCGTGCCGCTGATCGGCGACACGCTCGCGCTGCACTGGGCCGGACCGCTGCTGCTGATCGCGCTGGCCACGCCGCTGGTGGACCGCTTCGTGCGGATCCTGCGCGAAGCCGAGACCGCGCGCGCCGAGCTCGAAACGCGCGTGCGCGAACGCGAGCAGCTGCTGAAACGCAACTTCGAGCGGCTGCGCGAAAGCGAACGGCTGCAGGCCACCGCGCAGGAGCGCCAGCGCATCATGCAGGACATGCACGACGGCCTGGGTTCGCAGTTGCTGTCGTCGCTGATGCTGGTCGAGCGCGGCGCGGTGACGCAGGAGCAGGTCGCGCAGATCCTGCGCGAGTGCATCGACGACATGCGGCTGGCGATCGACGCGCTCGCTTCCGAAGACGCGGGCCTGCTGTCGGCGCTCGGCAACCTGCGCTTCCGCATGGAACCGCGGCTGCGCGCCGCCGGCATCGAACTGGCGTGGGACGCGCGCGGGCTGCCGGAGGAAATCGACATCAACCCGGATGCGGTGCTGCCGATCCTGCGCATCGTGCAGGAGGCGCTGACCAACGCGCTGAAGCACAGCCGCGCGCGCGCGGTCCACGTCGTGCTGGCGGTGGACCACGCCAGCGACTCGCAATGGCTGAACATCCGCGTCACGGACAACGGCCGCGGCATCACCGAGGAGCGCGTCGGCGGCCGCGGCTTGCTGAACATGCGCAACCGCGCCGGTCGCATCGGCGCGCAACTGAAGCTGGAAACCGTGCCCGGCGCCGGCACGATGGTGCAGCTCGTCTACCGCCTCGAGCCGCAGGGCACGACGACCAGCACGCGCATGTCGCAGCTTTCGCTGAACACCGAAGCGATCATCGAGCGCGCCAAGCAGATCTGAACGTCCGGCGCGCGCACCGGCGCTGAATTGTCCCAGGCGTGCCTGCCGAATCGGCACTTCTCTTGCCCGCGCGCAGCGCCTAAGTTGTCGCGCAACGGAGGTGAGACGGCATGTCGCATCGGCAACGACAATGGCTGCGGCTCGCGGCGCTAGAAGCCGCGATCCTGGCGATCGGGCTCGGCTCGCTGCTGCTGCTGGGCTGGCTGCTCGACGCCGCCCTCGACGCCGAACTGCTGGCGGCCGGCGTCGGGCTGGTCGCTGACTAGGCGCTTCGCGCGGGCGCCGCCGTTTCGTACACTGGCCAGCGTGAACCCGCGCGCCGGCGAATCGCTGTTCGAAGACGACGACGCCGAGCCGGCCGGCTCCCGGCCGGCGGGCCGCGGCGCCGTCGAGCCGGCGGCCCTCGCCGACGATCTGCTGCGGCTCGGCCGGCTGCTTCCGCGCGGCGTCTACTTCGGCACCTCGTCGTGGAGCTTCCCGGGCTGGCGCGGCCTCGTCTATGGCGGCGACTACACCGAAGCGCAGCTCGCCCGCCGCGGGCTTGCCGCCTATGCCCGCCATCCGGTGCTACGCGCGGTCGGCATCGATCGCGGTTTCTACCAGCCGCTCGCCGCCGCGGACTACGCGCGCTACGCGGCGCAGACCCCCACGGACTTTCGCTTCCTCGTCAAGGCTCCGGCGCGGCTCACCGACGCGGTCCTGCGCGCAGAGCGCGGCGCACCGGCCGCCGCGAACCCCGACTTTCTCGACGCCGCGCTGGCCAACGAGGCGTTCGTGCGGCCGGCCGTCGAGGGGCTTGGCGCGAAAGCGGGCGTGCTGCTGTTCCAGCTTTCGCCGCTGCCGCGCGAGGCCACGCGCGGCAAGGCGGCGCACGCGACGATCGAGCGCATCGGCGCTTTTTTCGAAGCGCTCGCGCGCACGATCGACGGTCTCGCGCCGACCTGCGCGCTCGAGCTGCGCAACGCCGAACTGCTGACCCCGCGTCTGGTCCGAACGCTGCGCGCGGCGGGTGTGCGGCTGTGCGTGGCCGTGCATCCGCGCATGCCCGAAGCCACGCGCCAGAGCGCGGCGCTGCGCGCGATGGACGCCGTGCCCGAAGAAGGCGACGCCTGGAAGCTGAAAGGACCCCTGGTGGTGCGCTGGACGCTGCGTTCGGGTTTGTCCTACGAGGCGGCAAAGAGCCGCTACGCGCCGTTCGATCGTCTGATCGACGCCGACATCGTCACGCGCGGCGCGCTCGCGCACCTGGTCCACGTTGCGGTTCGCAGCGGCCAGCCGGCGTACGTGATCGTCAACAACAAGGCCGAGGGCAGCGCGCCCTTGAGCTGCATCGAACTGGCGCGCGCGGTGGTCGGCCGCTGAGCGCGGCGCCCGAAGCGCTCGGCCGAAATCCAATTTGAGCGGCAGGAAAGCGCCGCATTCCGGGCTACTCGGATCGGCGACCTGCCGCTCTAATGCCCTCCGAGCGGAGTGCTCGCCCGCCAACGCGACACTCCGACGCGTGTCCGAGTTGCGTTCCCATTGCGAGGTATCCGATGCCGGTCGATTTGAGCAGCCTGATCACTTATGCGGCGATCGTCGTGATCCTGATCTGTCTCGCCATGGTGGTGTCGCTGCGCAAGGGCGTTCCGGGCGGAGTGGTCGGCCGGCAGTGGCGCGTGCTGATGTTTCTCGTCGCGCTGTTCACTGCCGGCTATCTGGTCGCGCCGTTCTTCGGCGTGCTTCCGGTCGAAACGATGCGGCTGATCGTCGCGCTGATCTTCCTGTTCGGCGCGATCTACGTGCTGATCACCGTGCGGCTCGTCTACCGCGTGATCAAGGAACTCGCCGGCTGAACGGAACATGGCCGACCTCACGCCCGACCTTGTCCTCGCAAAGACGAGCAAGGGAACGCACGAGATCGCAGAACGCCTGTTCGGGCTCGACCTGCGTCTGCGGCGCGTGCTGATCCTCGTCGACGGCAAGGCGAGCCTCGGCGAGCTGCTGCGCCGCGCGGCGGGCATTCCCGATTTCCTCGAAACCCTGAAGGTGCTCGTCGAACGCGGCTTCGTCGCGCCCGTCGAAGCCCGCGCCGAGTCCGCGGAGCGCGATACGACGCGTCCGTCCGCCCCGGATGCCGCGCAGTCGGCAGCCGCGCGCACGATGCAGGCGCAGGTGATCGAGCTGGCGCGCCAGTTGCTCGGCGAGCACGCGGAGCGCGTCGTCGCGCGGCTCGCGTCGGGCGGCGCGGGCGCCGCCGAACTCGGCATGAGCATCGACGCCTGCTACAAGCTGATCCGGCTCACGATCGACGAAAAAAAGGCCGAAGACTTCCTGCGGCGGGCGCGGCGGATTCTTTCGACGGGCTGATTCAGCTCCGAAACCGCGGTCACCCGGCCGGCCCCCCGCGGCGATAAACGCGCCCGCCGGCATCGACGGCGAGGAAGTCGACGTTCTGTCCGCGCAGGAACGCGAGCGCCTCGTCCACCGGCTTGAGCATCGCGATCGTCGCGCACGCGCCCGCCGCGACCGCAAGCGGCGCACACACCGACACGCACTGCCAGTGCGTTGCGGGCCAACCGGTGCGCGCGTCGAGGATATGGCAGTAGCGCCGGCCGTCCCTTTCAAAGAAGCGTTCGTAGTCGCCGGAAGTGGCCACGGCTTCGCGCGCGATGTCGATCGTGCCGACCGCGGCGCCGCCGCCGGCGCGGGGGTGCTGGATCGCGATGCGCCAGGGTGCCCCGTCGGGCTGCGCGCCAAACGCGCGCACGTCGCCGCCCAGATTGACGAAACCGTGCCGCGCACCCTGCTCGATCAGCACGCCCGCGGCGCGATCGGCCGCGTATTCCTTGCCGATCCCGCCGAAGTCGATCTCCATGCCCGCGAGCGGCAGCCGCAGCCGCGGGCGACGCCACTCGACATTCGACCAACCGACGAGCACAAGCAGCGCATCGATCTCGTCCTGCGCCGGCACGCGCCCGCTGCGAAAGTCCCACGCCCGGCGCAGCACGCCCGAGGTCAGGTCGAAGGCGCCGCCACTGGCGGCGTGCAGGCGTGCGCCGAACTCCAGCAGCGCCGCGGTTTCGTCATCGACCTCGATCGGCGCGCCACCGGCGGCGCGGTTGATCGCCGCGGTCACCGTGTCGTCGCGATAGCGCGAGAACTTGTTTTCGATGCGGCGCACCTCGGCGATCGCGACCTCGGCCCAGGCGCGCGCGGTCGCTTCGTCGCGCGCGTAGACGCGCACTTCGCAGCGCGAACCCATCGCGCCGAATTCGATGCCGAATTGATCCAAGGTCTTCGGTTGCCGCGCCGTGCTATCGAGCGTTCGGTAAGTGTCTTACATGGCGAACGCTCGATGGCCCTGTTGCCCGCCCCTGTCCCGCAAGCGGGCGGGCGGGGTTACTCGCGGCATACGGCTCGTCAACCATTTGCCCGGAGTCAGTCAGTGGACTTCTTGCGCTTCGCGGCAAAGATCTTGCGGAACTTCTCCACCTTCGGCGCGACGACGAACATGCAGTAGCCCTGCGCCGGATTGTGCTTGAAGTATTCCTGGTGGTAGTCCTCGGCGCGGAAGTAGTTCGTCGCCGGGACGACCTGCGTGACGATCTCGGCGGCGTAGTGCGGCTGTGCCTCGGCGATCACCTCCTCCGCGATGCGCTTCTGCTCGGGCGAGTGATGGAAGATCGCCGAGCGGTACTGTGTGCCGACGTCGTTGCCCTGCCGGTTCAGCGTGGTCGGATCGTGGATCGAGAAGAACACCTCCAGGATCTCGCGGTACGAGATCCGCTTCGGGTCGAACTCGATGCGGACGACCTCGGCGTGGCCGGTATCGCCTTCGCAGACCTGCTTGTAGCTCGGCCGCTCGATGTGGCCACCGGCGTAACCGGACTCGACATCGACCACGCCTTCGAGCTCCTCGTACACCGCTTCGAGGCACCAGAAGCAGCCGCCGGCGAGAGTGGCGAATTCGTGGCCAGGTCGAGGCGCTTGCTGCAATGGGAATCGGATCGACATGCGGGTTCCTGTCTTGGCGATGCGCATTCGTCGCGGGTTCGATGGACAGCTTACCCGCGCCGCATGCGACCGCTCGCGGCATCGCGGAAAAGAGAAAAGCCCCGAGCGAGGCGGGGGCTTCGGGTGCAAGCGAAGGGCGAAGGTAACTCGGGCCTTCTTATGGGTGTTCATCCGGCTGTTCCTGGAAGTGCTGGGTTGTTTGGCGACTTCCAGTCTCCCAGACACAGTCCGGGTGAACCACAGATACAACCTATCGAAGCTTCACATCTAGAGGACCGCGGGTCTGTTCGGCAGCTCGTCCGGATTGACCGTGCCCTCGATGAGGGGAAAGAACTGCGCGAGCTTTTCGCCGACGCGTTCGATGCCGATCAGGGCGCCGCCCTCGAAGTCGCCGGCGCGGAATCGCTCGCGCATCGCATCGCAGATCGCCTGCCACTCGCCGTGCGTGACATGCCGCGCGATGCCGCGGTCGGCGACGATCTCGATGCCGTGGTCGGCCAGTTCGACGTAGATCAGCACGCCGTTGTTCTGCTCGGTGTCCCACACGCGCAGCTTGGAGAAGATCATCAGCGCGCGCTCGCGCACGAGCGCGTCGCGCCGCAGGTACGACCACGGCAGCGCCGCCTCGACCGCGAAGCGGATTTCGCCCGTATGGCGCGCCTCGGTCCGCGCAATCGCCTCCTGGATGCGCGCCAGCGTTGCCTCGGGGAACGCCCGCCGGACCGCCAGCGGCGTAGCGAACAGATGACGAAGCCATCGGACGAGTCGCATCGCCTCACCAGTCGCTGGTTGCACCGCCGCCGCTGAAATCGCCGCCGCCGCCGCCGGACCAGCCGCCGCCGGACCAGCCGCCGCCGGACCAGCCGCCGCCCCATCCGCCCGGCACGAACACGCCGCCGCGGCGTCCACCCAGCGCGCGGCCGGCGCGCGCGCCGCCGCCGACCGTCAGCACGAACACCGCCAGGCCGGCCAGCGCGCCGAGCACACCGGATGCGAGCGCCTTGGCGGCGACCAACCCCGTGCCGCCGCCGGCGAGCAGCGATCCGGGAACCCCGACGATCCGCCGCAGGATCACGCCGATCACGAAGCCGCCGATGACGAACGGCACGAGCAGCGCAAAGCGGTCCGCCTCGGCCTCGTCCGCAGGCTGCGCGCGCGGCGCAGGCAGACCCTCGCTTTCGATCTGCCGGAAGATCGCGTCCAGTCCGGCGGACAGGCCGCCCGCGTAGTCGCCGCGTCGAAAGTACGGACCCATGATTTCGCGGCCGATGCGGCGCGCGGTCACGTCGGGCAACGCGCCTTCGAGCGCACGTGCGACGTCGATGCGCAGGCGCCGATCGTCCTTCGCGACGATCACCAGCACGCCGTCGCCGATGCCGGCGCGGCCGATCTTCCACGTCTCGCCGACGCGGTGCGCGAAGTCCTCGATCGGCTCCGGCTGCGTGCTGGGAACGACGAGAACCGCGATCTGCGCGCCGTGCGCCATCTCGAACGCGGCGAGCTTGTCCTCGAGCGCCTGTTTCTGCTGGGGCGACAGCACGCCGGCGTGGTCGGTCACGCGCGCCAGCGGCGGCACCGCGAGCAGGCCGTCGGCGCCGCGCGGCGCGTCGGCGGCCGACGCAACCAGCGCCAGCGCGCCGAGCGCGAGCGCGCAGCACCAGCGGCCGACCGCCGACCGCCGACGCGCAACGACCATCACTTCTTCCCGGTGGCGAAGTCGACCGTCGGCGCCTTCTTCAGCTCGGCCTCGTTTTCGACCGCGAGCTGCGGCTTCTCCTTGTAGCCGAATACCATCGCGGTCAGGTTGACCGGGAACTGGCGCACGAGCACGTTGTAGTCCTGAGTCGCCTTGATGAAGCGGTTGCGGGCGATGGCGATGCGGTTTTCTGTGCCCTCGAGCTGCGTGCGCAGATCCTGGAAGCCCTGGTTCGTCTTCAGGTTCGGATAGTTCTCGACGACGACCAGCAGCCGCGACAGCGCCGACGACAGCTCGCCCTGCGCCTGCTGGAAGCGCGCCAGCGCCGCGGGGTCGTTGACCAGCTCCGGCGTGGCCTGGATCGACGTTGCCTTGGCGCGGGCTTCGACTACGCGCGCGAGCGTCTCCTGCTCGAAGTTCGCTTCGCCCTTGACGGTGTTGACGATGTTCGGGATCAAATCGGCGCGGCGCTGGTACTGCGACAGCACCTCGGCCCAGGCCGCCTTGACCGCTTCGTCCTTGGCCTGGATCTCGTTGTAGCCGCAGCCGGCCGTGAGCGATGTCAGGCCGACGGCAAGCAGGGCGAGCAAGCGACGCATGTTTGTTCTCCTCGTTTGTCGATCGTGTGCGGTGGCGCCCGCGATGTCGGTGCGCTTCGCACGGATTCAAGTGTCAAGCGTTCAGCGTGCGGCGAACCGGCGCATCAGCGCCTCGTCGTACTCGCGCCACGCCCGCGCCGCGGTCGCCGGCCGACCGCCGATCTCGAGCCGGGTCAGCAGCGCCCGCAGCCGGCGCCCCGCGCGAGCCCGCTCGGCGTAGTCCAGGGCGACGCGCTCGATGACCGCGATCAACCGGTGGATTTCGCCGAGCTGCGCGACTTCCGGCGGCACGAGGCCTGCATTCTTCAGGATCCGGTGCGCCACGCGCAGTTCCTCTGGCACGAGCGGGTCGTCGTCCAGCGCGAGCGGCCGGCCGGCGCCCGGCAGATCGTCGAATTCGCCGCGCGCGATGGCCTGCACAATCCGCGACTCGACCAGCTCATCCAGTCCGGGGAAGGATCCGAGCGACATGTGCGGATGGTATAGGAACGTAGAATCCGCCCGGCCCATGCGAGCCAAAGCCGACACCTCGACCGATTTGCGCCGCGCGCTCGCCCAGTTCGCCACGGGGGTGACGGTGGTCACGACACTCGCGCCGGACGGCACGCCGACGGGGCTGACCGTCAATTCGTTCAGCTCGGTGTCGCTCGATCCGCCGCTGGTGGCATGGTGCCTTTCGCTGAAGGCCGAGAGCCTCGCGGTTTTTCGCGAATGCGAGCGCTACCTGATCCACGTGCTCGCGGTCGATCAGCTCGACGTCGCCAAGCGCTTCGCCACGCGCGGCGCCGACAAGTTCGGACCGATCGCATGGCGGCCGACCGACGACGGACTGCCGCGGCTCGAAGGCTGCACCGCCTGGTTCGAATGCGGCAACCGCAGTCAGTACGAGGAAGGCGACCACGTGATCCTGGTCGGCCGCGTCGAAGCCTTCCAGACGATCGGCGGCGCACCGCTGATCTTCCACAACGCGCGCTACGTGTCGCACCTTGCCGAGGAACCGCTGCCGCCGGTGCTGCGCGCGCGGTGGGACTGAA